>Ga0256845_1000307_pt1 | contig 46851 bp, 33 predicted proteins | sample RiftiametaG_FD_189101 | JGI IMG/M metagenome (GOLD analysis project Ga0256845, IMG submission 189101) | Tube worm associated microbial communities from hydrothermal vent at the East Pacific Rise, Pacific Ocean - Riftia | ecosystem: Host-associated > Annelida > Integument > Unclassified ...
CTCAATGCAGGAAGCCGCCAGATGGTTTTCACTCCAGTTCTCTGTACCGGAGTTTCTGTGGTAAAGACCTGTAACTATCCAGTCTCCGAGGGCATTGCAGAGAATCAGTCTGCTGCTTCCAGAGCCGGAACTCTTCATAGTCAACAACAGGCAGTTTTCCGTGATGTTACATATTGCAGCTGTCTGATCAGGCAGGGTCAGTGATACTCTGCAGCTGTAGTGATTATTCATGTCATCTGTGGCATTAACCGTGTAGCTGCCCCGGGGAACTCTGGTGTTCAGCGCTTTCCCGGAAGGAATAGAGAAGGTTTCGAGTATATTCGAGTTGTTCGCAGAATCATCTTCATCTCTGGTAACGGTGATGCTGCAGATATCATGCCACATCAACCCGTTGGTAATTATTACGGTGCATTCTCCCGCTCCTGCGTAGAATTCTCCCCCGGACTCCGTAATATGTTCGAATGTGTTGCGATTTGCCATAGATATCTGTACTCGAAGGGTATCAGCAGAGTCTGCGGATGCTACGCTGAATCGGTACACTCCTCCGTCAGAATCTGATGCGGTCAGTTCTGAACATCCGGCAGCAACAGATAGTTGAACTGTTTTGCCCGGGCTGAGATCACTCTCAAGAAGGTCTGCAGTTCCACCATCCGGCAGAATCTTGTTCAGAGCAACATCGGGAAGTGAGTTTGTTACGAAAATGAGTTTTGTGCTTTCGTCTGTGTTCTGCTCAAGGAGAAATACAGCAGCAGCAACCAGCACAATCAGTGGTATTATGAGCTTTACGGTTTTTGGAGCAGTGGTTTTCGGTACGCTGTTAGTTTGCTTCATCCCGATCCAGGGCTGTTACCGGCCAGAACGCTCCGTTTTCGTCAAGTTCAATCTGCCAGAGCGTGTACACATGTTCGCCGGAGTCTACAACCCTAATATCGTAAACACCGCTGTCCAGCCAGATTCCCATTTCTGCTCCTGTGCCCAGAATACTTGATTGCAGCCAGTCTTCACCCCACGAGTCGCTGTTGCTTGGTGAGCAGTACACGTTCCAAATGGAGAGATTTTCGAGATCGTTTCTTAAGGCTAACTCGCAGTTGCCACTGCCGATTGATATGTATGTGGGTGAATCAGTCTGGCCGGAATCGTTATTGGGTAGCCCGGTTCCTTCCATGGCTTCGTTGATGTAATGCGTGAGATCCTGAACGAGATCCAGTTTCCATCTGCCGTCGTCTTTGATGAATGTGTATACCGTGGCATCGCTGCCCTCTCCCGAAACAAGGTATGCTTTCTCATTGCGAAATTCAACAGATATCACAATGTCAGAGAACACAAGAAAATCTGTTTCTGAAACAAGAGAAGCAAGCAGTTTCTCGCCCTGGTTGTTGAAGGGAGCTCCGGCGGCAGTGTAGATTTCTGCGATTTCGTCGAGGAGAGTTGCTGTTTCATCAGACAAACCGCGGACAAGAGCATGCCAGTTCTCATCGGCAGCATTATTTGTTAACGCGTTGTAACTGTTAACAACTTCTCTCTGGTCACTGTTCCATCCGATACACGCAACTGCCAGGAGGAGAAAGACAGAAACCGTAAGCTGATTTTTCAAGGTGAACTCCTTTCCCGTTTCATTCCCGAGACGACTCTCCAGAGAGAACTCTACCCATTTGAGTTGAGCCGGTCAACAACCACCTGTTGATTCCTGTATTTTGGGGTTATTATTACTGGTAATTAATCCCCTCCGGAGGCTTTATGGACAGAGTTTGTTTTCCCAGAATGGTCGAGCTTGATACTGTAACCGGGCTTCCACCCAGAAAAATGCTTGATCATGATTTGCCTGTGCTGCTAAGATCAATGGGTACAGCCGGGTTGCCTGTGTGTTCCATAATGATAGACATTGACCACTTCAAGAAATTCAACGACAAGTATGGCCATGACATTGGAGACAAGGTTTTAAGGCATGTGTCTGCACTGATCAGGGAGGCAGTAAAATTCAGAGGAGAGGCATACCGCTACGGGGGAGAGGAAATTACTGTTCTGATGCTTAACACCACAGGGCCAGAGGGGTTGGCTACTGCTGCGAGACTGTGTTCTGTTGTGGAAAACTCTGCGGTAAAGGCTATTGTAAAAGGGGAGGAACAGCCTCTTTCAGTTCAGATATCTCTGGGAGTGGCTTCAACAGATTCAGTTGCAGGCTCAGAACTGATAGTTTGTTCCGATCAGGCTTTGTACAATGCGAAATCAGCTGGACGAAATCAGGCTGTTCTTTTTAAGAAAGGGAACAGTAAGATTGTTTCGACTACTGTGATTGATGTTCACTTCCCGTCAAGATCAGCTATTCTTGGAGGTAACTATATACTGCTTAAAAAGTGGTTCAGTTTCAGCAACCCCACCGATATTGAAGCCAGGGAAATAAAGGATCCCAACACAGACAGCAGTGAATTCGCCGATGGCCCCTCCCCTCCATACGGTTTTGTAAAGGCAGAGATAAGGGGAAGGGTAAGTGAAATTGAGCGCAGGGGTAACCATACCTATTTTAAGTTTGAGGTAAAAAGCGAGATCATTGATCTGATGTTTAAATACATTCAGGATACCCGCAATGCAGAGAATTAACTGTCGCAATCTGTGGACAGGAACAGGTTCATGTATTTCGAATGTCTCTGTGTTTATCAATGATTCCGGGGTAATTTCATCGATACAGAACTGTTCTCCCTCAGGCACTTTTGATTGTAAATTTGCCATGCCCTCATTTGTGGATGCCCACACACACCTCACATGGATGGTTGTGAAGAAGGCCTCTTTAGATCTGTCCCGGGTTCGTTCCGCCGAAGAACTTCTGTCTGTTGTGTGGTCTGCTGAACCTGTAGCCGGCGGCACTGTAATCAGGGGTGAGTCTTTCGACGAGAGCGGCTGGAAGAATGGTGAACTGCCAACCCTTGCTCAGCTTGACGCGGCAAGCGGTGGCATTCCGGTGTTTCTGCGTCGTGTGTGCGGGCACACTGCTCTGGCAAACTCGGCACTGCTGCAACTTCTTAAGAACAGCGTTCCGGGAGTAAACAGGAAAACCGGTGTGTTGCAGGAGTGGCCTGTGTTGAATTTCGAGAGTTTGTTTCCTCTGTCTGACAGTGTTCTTGCCGGTGCGGTTTCTGATGTGGAATCTGAAATATTCGCATGCGGAGTTACAGGTGTCTGCTCTTTCGAATCGTCACACGGCGCAGAGCTTGTTCTAAAATCTGATTCCCGGCTGGACAGGAGTGTGGCCGTGACAGTGGAAAGCGTTGATGATCTTCCTGAAGACAGACTGTCTGTGCAGACTGTCAAGTTGTTTCTTGACGGTTCGTTCGGTGCAGGAACTGCAGGTGTATTAAATTATTCCGACAGCATGCTTTTCTCATTGCTTCTTCGCTGCGGCGAGTTGGGTCTTTCGGCAGCGGTTCATGCCATTGGCGGGGAAGCACTGCAACAGCTTGACCGTGTTTCCGGTGAGGTTTTTAAAGCACTGGGGCACGGGTTCAGTGTACGGGTTGAACATGCAGAGGAACTGCTTCGCGCGTGGCCTGGAACATGGAGTAGGGAACACCATATTTTCAGTATGCAGCCCAACTTTGTAAAAAGATGGCAAAAACCTGGCGGAATGTATGACAGAGTTCTCACACCTGGCCGGGCTGCCGCGCTGAATCCTTTCAAAACTGTGGTTGATTCCGGTTTCAGGCTTGGTTTTGGAAGTGACAGTATGCCGCTTGACCCGCTTTTCGGCCTTTCCGGTGCAGTACACCACAGAGCAAACAGCCAGTCGCTGTCTGTTCACGAGGCGCTGTACGCGTACACTCTGAGTTCTGCTTCTATATCCGGGCTGGCCCATCTGGCAGTTCCCCTGGCAGCAGGCAGGGTAGCAGACATGATCTTCCTTTCCGGTAACCCATTTGAGAACCTGGAAGGTATTGCAGTTGAGACAACAATGAAAAACGGTACTGTTGTTTACGGGAACACAGGTATTGCGAAGGGGATTTAATGAATTCTGTTGACTGGACTGATCCTGTTGCTGTAGTTGAAGTGCTGGTAAAAAATGCAGTGCTTGAAGATAGAGCGCTGGATGATGAGGCTTCGGGTGCACTGGCCGAATCGGGTAACACCACGGTTTCATGCATTGTTAACGCCAGGGAAAACATTGTGGTGGCAGGTGTAAAACTTGCATCAGCAGTTTTTCCCCTGATACCGGGAAGCATCCGGGTAGAGAGTTTTGCTGAAGAGGGGGAAAGTATCGGGGCTGGCGGGAATATTGCCGGCATCTACGGCCCGGCTGCGTCGATACTTCGCGGCGAGAGGATATTTCTTAACATCCTCGGGCGGCTGTGCGGTATTGCAACTGAAACCGCGAAGTTTGTTCGAATCTGCGAAGGTACAGGTGTTGAAATACTCGATACCAGAAAAACAACTCCCTGTATGCGGGCACTTGAAAAGTATGCAGTTCGTATGGGAGGGGGGGTAAACCACCGGTTTTCGCTTGCGGATATGGCTATGCTGAAAGACAACCACCTTGCTGCAGCAGGTGGTGCCGAAAGTCTTGCGCCTGTTGTGGAAAGACTGCGCAGAAGGAATATTCCCTTTGAAATAGAAGTTGACTCTGTGGCTCAGTTGCAGGCTGTTATTCCCCTTGAACCTGACAGGATTCTTCTTGATAACATGTCAGCAGACCAGCTTCGGAAAGCAGTCCTGCTGGCTGCGGAAACCGGTATATACCTTGAAGCTTCTGGTGGAATTACGCTGGAAACAGTTCGCGCTGTGGCGGAAACAGGGGTTGATGGTATTTCCGTTGGTATGCTGACTCACTCGGTAAAGTCATCGGACGTTGGTCTTGACTGGTTGTACACGAAGGAAGATAAATGAGAAGACTTGCTATTGATGTGGGAAACACGAAAACAGCACTTGCCCTTTTTGAAGGCGACAGCCTTCTGGAGCAGTGGAGAATCAGAACCCAGAGGTGGACTGCTGATGAGTTCAGAATTTACACAGAGGCACTTCTTCGGGGAGAGAATTATTCTGAACCTGATGATGTTGCCTTTGCCTGCGTTGTTCCCCAGGTTCACCACACAATTATCAACATGTGCAGGAAATGGCTGGAAATTACACCGGTAGATGTGTCTTCTGCCACAGCCGGAATTGAACTAAGCTACAGGTATCCCCATGAAATAGGGCCGGACAGGCTTGCTAACGCTGTTGCTGCAGCAATATCCGGTAAGCTTCCCGCCATTGTGGTGGACTTCGGAACAGCAACAACTTTTGATGTGATCGACAGCAGAGGAAGGTATCTTGGAGGGGCAATAAGCCCCGGGGTGGGAACATCTGCCGGGGAGCTGTTTAAGAAGGCTGAAAGACTGAACCCCATAGATCTTTCGTTTCCTGAAAGCGTTGTGGGAAGAACAACCGCAGACGCAATCAGGTCAGGCGTTCTTTTCAGCGCCGTTGGTGCAGCTGATTACATCATAGACCTGATCTCGTCCGAGCTGGACTCTGCTCCAGAACTATGGGCTACTGGAGGGTGGGGAACCGCTCTTGGAGATAAATGCAGGAACAAATTCAGGATATGCCCGGAACTTACACTGCTCGGAATAAACGAGATCGGGCGAAAAAACAGAGAGGAAGGGAACTGATGGCTGAAATCCTTCTTGGAGTAACCGGCGGTGCTGCTGCTTTTAAGGCTGTCAGTGTTGCTTCACTGCTGAGGAAGTCGGGTCACACGGTAAACTGCATACTAACAAGGGCCGCCACAGAGTTTGTTACTGCAGTGCAGCTTTCATCTGTTTCCGGAACACCATGTTACACAGATATGTTTTCACCATTTTCTGGCGATTCCATTCCCCATATCACCCTTACAGACAATGCAGACCTGATGGTTATTGCTCCGGCAACTGCTCATTTTCTTGCGAGAGCTGCCTGTGGTCTTGCTGACGATCTTCTTACCACATCTTTTTTAGCCTGTTCAGCACCGGTTCTGATTGCGCCGGCAATGAATACTAGAATGTGGAACAATCCAGCTGTTCAGGAAAATGTGAAAACTCTTCATTCCCGGGGTGTCAGTTTTGCAGGCCCCGTTTCCGGCAGCCTTGCATGCGGAACCACCGGAGAAGGCAGAATGGTGGAACCTGCCGATATCGTGCAGGTTTGTGAGGAAATTCTTAATACCGGTGGTGTGAAGTGATACCCGTTCCAACCCTTGAGTGGCGTGATCATCATCTGGTGCTACTGGATCAGAGACTTCTTCCTTCGGAAGAAACATATATCTTTTGTAAATCAACAACAGTGCTTGCAGAAGCGATCAGAACACTTGCAGTTCGTGGGGCCCCGGCAATTGGTGTGGCGGCGGCATACGGTGCTGTTATCGCCGCCATGGAAACTCCGGAATCATCCGAGTATGTGAAGCAATGCAGCAGCCAGCTGGATCTGCTCGCTTCAACAAGACCCACTGCTGTAAATCTGTTTCACTGTCTCGATATTCAGAGAGAGATTCTACTTTCTTCAATATCGAAATCTGATGCTGTAGAGCGTCTGTTGATCAGCGCTCAAAAGCTATTCAGGGAAGATCTGGAGGCAAGCAGGGTAATGGGCAATCTGGGTGCTGATCTGCTTCCCGAGGGGTGTACTGTTCTTACCCATTGTAATGCCGGAGGGCTCGCAACGGCAGGTCTTGGTACAGCTCTTTCAGTAATTTATGAAGCTTTTTCCAGGGGAATTCTCTCCGGTGTTTTCGCCGATGAAACAAGGCCGCTTCTTCAAGGGGCCAGACTTACCTCGTGGGAGCTGCACAAGGCAGGTATTCCTGTGAAGGTTCTTCCTGATTCTGCTGCTGCTTCGCTGCTTCTGACAGGAGCTGTTGATGCTGTAATTACAGGTGCGGACAGAATAGCCATGAATGGAGATTCTGCCAACAAAATAGGAACATACCCCTTGGCTCTGGCGGCTTTTGAGGCCGGTGTGCCTTTCTATGTAGTGGCACCTGTTTCCACATTTGATCCGGAAGCTGCTGACGGAAGTTCTATCGAAATAGAGGAGAGGGGCAGAGAAGAGCTGGCTGTCTGTGGAGGGGAAAAGATCATACCTGATGGTGTTGGTGTTTATAACCCTGCATTTGACGTTACTCCTGTTAAATTAATTACTTCCATCGTGTGCGAGAAGGGAGTAATTTCAGCACCGAACACCATTGAATGGCGAGGTTGACACTGCACGATGTATGCGATACTATTTCCAGATGATTAACAGCCCGGTTGTCACGACAGAATTTGTTGTTACCGGGGTTTGACTGCTTACAAGGCCAGGTTATTTTACTGGAGGAATTTGATATGGGAAGAACCATAGGAATTGACCTTGGAACAACGAACTCCTGCATCGCCTTCAGCGATGGCGGGCTCCCCACAGTTATACAATCAAAGAGCGGTTCGAGGGTCATGCCTTCTGTGGTGGCGTTTTCTGCAAAGGGAGAAAGACTGGTTGGCCTTGTGGCCAGAAGACAAGCCATTACCAATCCAAGAAACACGGTAAACAGTATAAAGAGGCTCATGGGGCGTCGTTATGCTGAGGTTGCCAGCCACGTGAATGATGTATCTTATGAAATAGTTGAAAACAGCAACGGTGATGCTGCCGTTAGAATCATGGATCGTGTGTACACACCACCGGAAATATCGGCAATTATTCTGCAGCAGCTTAAAAACACAGCAGAGGAGTTTCTGGGTGAAGAGGTTACCGATGCGGTGATTACAGTTCCAGCATATTTCAATGAGGTTCAGCGTCAGGCAACCAAGGCTGCAGGCAGAATTGCAGGATTCAAAGTTAGAAGGGTTCTTAACGAGCCCACCGCTGCCGCACTGGCCTTTATCGAGCCGGAAGGCAAGAAAAAACTTGTTGTTTACGATTTTGGCGGCGGAACATTTGATGTAAGTGTTTTGCAGGTGCTGAATGGTGTTTTTGAGGTAAAAGCTACTCTGGGAGATACAAGTCTTGGTGGTGATGATCTCGACACGAAGCTTGTTCAATGGATAATGAGTGAGTTCAAGTCGGAAACGGGAATAGATCTGTCAACAGATAACATAGCACCGCAACGGGTTAGAGAGGCTGCTGAACGGGCAAAGTGCGAGCTGTCCATGACCCAGGAAACCGATATCAATCTGCCGTTTATCGCCACCGGCGAATCCGGACCTGTTCATCTGGAAATAACCATTACAAGAAAGCTGTTCGAGGAACTTGCAGGTGAGCTGATCCGTAAAACCATACCACTGTGCAGAGATGCTGTGGAAGATGCAGGGATGAAGATCAAAGAGCTTGACCATGTTGTTCTTGTGGGAGGTTCAACAAGAATTCCTCTTGTTCAGAAGCTGGTCGAAGAATTCTTTGGAATGAAACCGGCTCAATCGGTTAATCCCGACGAAGTTGTGGCGCTTGGTGCAGCTATTGAGAGTTCGGTTCTTTCCGGTCAGAGGAAGGATCTTGTTCTTATAGACGTTACCCCGCTGACTCTGGGCGTTGAAACTCTCGGCGGCGTTCTTGCCCCTATTATTCGAAGAAACAGCCCTATCCCTACTCGAAACAGCAGGATATTTACAACTGCCAGCGATAACCAGTCTGTGGTTGGTGTACATGTGGTTCAGGGCGAGCGGGAAGTTATTGACGGTAACAGAAGCCTGGGAACCTTCGAATTGCGGGGAATTGCAGCTGCCAAACGCGGTGAACCCCGTATTGAAGTTGTTTTTGAGATTGATGCCAGTGGAATTCTTAATGTTTCCGCCAGGGATACGACCACTGGCCAGGAGCAGAGTATTAAGGTTAACCCCAGCGGCGGCTTAAGCAGTTCAGAGATAGAGAGGCTTCGCAGGGAAGCCAGAGCCAATGCCGATGCGGATAAGATCAGAATAAAATTTGTAGGCCTTCGGAACGAAGCGGATGAAGTTATTTACAGGGCTTCCAGAACACTAAAGATTGCCCGGGAGGAATTGGACAAGGGCTCATGGGAAGAACTCGACGGAGAGACCAAGAAGCTTAAGGTTTTACGCGATGGAGATGATTCACTGGCCCTGGAAAATGCCATCGATGAAGTTCGGCAGCTGAACGGCTCGATTTCAAAACTTGTTGAAGTGTTTGAAACAGATGAAGATAACGCTGCTTCAGAGTTTCTTGATTCCATAACAAAAGTTGATACAGAGAAGAATAATCCTGAGTAGCAGAGTTTTCTTCGGCGTTCATTTTGTTTTTTCCTCTCTGCGGTTGTTATATTTCGCCCCATGAATCCATACGAAGTACTGGGCGTAAACAGAGGTGCGTCCCCGGAAGAAATTAAGAAGGCCTACCGTGCTGCTGCTATGAAGAATCATCCGGATCGAAACCCCGGTGATCATCAGGCTGAAGAGCGGTTTAAAGAGGCTGCAAAGGCGTATGAAATACTAAGCGACCCTTCAAGAAGGGATGCCTTTGATCGTTACGGTACCACCGAGCCTGCCGGGTCTTTCGGTGGTATGGGTGGTATGCAAGACATCTTTAGCGGGTTTGGTCTCGATGATGCTCTGCGGGCGTTTATGGAAAATTTCGGTTTTGCGTCTAGCGGTTCCCGTTCCGGGGCAATCAGAGGCGAAGATCTCGTTGTAAAGGTTAATCTGGATCTTCAGGATGCAGTTCTTGGCGGCAGGCAGGAAATAGAAGTAGAGAGAAATGTTTCATGCAGCAGCTGTTCCGGTACAGGGGCAGACCCTGAAGCAGGGTCGGATACCTGCAGACAGTGCAAAGGTTCCGGACAGGTTGCATCTGTAAGAAATACACTGTTGGGCAGTTTCCGAACTGTAAGCAAATGCCCCACATGCAGAGGCAGCGGAAGCATTCCCAGAAAGCTTTGCTCAAGTTGCAGGGGAAAGGGCTACGAAAAAAAGAAGTCTACCATTGCTGTTGATCTCCCTGCAGGTCTTTCAAAGGGCCACTACATAAGGTTGCGGGGGCAGGGGCATCATCCTGGACAGGGTGGCGTTCCAGGGGACTTGAAGCTGCTTATCAACAAAATCGACTACGGTTCATTCGTGCGGGAAGAAGATGATCTCGTTTACTCTCTGACAATTTCGTATCCTCAGGCTGTACTGGGGGCAGAGTTTACAATTCCCCTTCCAGACGGTGACTCAACGGTGGTGAAGGTTGGCAGTGGAACATCTGCCGGTACGAGGCTTAAGATAAAACATCAGGGGATGGGCAGGCTTAACAGGCGGGGGCGCGGTGATCTGATTGTCGAGATAGATATTTATGTTCCCTCGAAAGTTAAACGCGGTGAGAAGGAATTTCTCAAGAAGATGGAAGAACTGCACTCATTCAAGGTAAAACGCAGATAGTATCTGAAGCCCAGCGAATTCCCGGTGGCTGCAGTGGTCTGGAGATAGATTGTGTCAGCGCTGGTGACTGAAAATCAGGATCTTTCCCGGCTTGAGTTTTTCAGAATTCTGGAGGTTGTTCAGAATTATGCCGGCAGTCGATCCGGAAGAATTCTTGTTTCACAGCTTCTTCCTTCGCAAAACAGATCCGATGCCGGGGTTCTTATGAATGAGACCCTGCACGCTGCAGAGCTTCTAAGCGCAGGTGTTGAACCACCTGTTTCAAACTTACAGGGTATTATAGATGCGGTAAGTGAGCTTGATACCGGAGTTGTTGCTATTGAACCTGTCCATCTTAGGTCAACAGGTGGAATGCTTTGTGACATGAAAGTGTTTTCAGACAGAGTAAACAGTGTTTCCAGCACCGTATCGGGAATTCTTGACTCTGTGATCAGCGGTATTCCAATTCTGGATGGTCTTTCAAGGCAACTGCTGCGTATTACCACTTCAGAGGGGGAACTGGCTGCAGACGCATCTCCGCAACTTAAGAAGCTTTCCCGGAAAATTCAGAGTCTTCGAGCATCACTCGCATCAAAACTTTCAAAAATCTCAGGGCGGCTGGCCGGGAAGGGAATTCTGCGGGATTCCCCGCCAACAATGAGGTCCGGAAGGTATGTTCTTCCAGTTTTCTCTGGGAAAAGAGGACTTGTTAAGGGGCTGATTCACGACAGATCTGAAAGCGGGGCAACTCTGTTTATAGAACCGGCAGAGCTGGTTGAGGCGGGGAATGAGTTGCAGGAAGCTGTTTTTGATCTCCAGCAGGAGCGGAGAAGAATACTTCGCGAGGCAACACTGGCAGTGCGGGAAAGACTTGAAGAGATAAAGAGGGGTATTTCCATACTCAGCGGGCTCGATGCAGTGTTTGCCAGAGCCAGGTATCACACTTTCTTCAGCACAGTGTTTCCACATGAAGGGCAGATGGATCTGCACAACCTGGCACACCCGCTCTTGTCCCCGGATTCGGTGGTAAAGAGCAGAGTCAGGCTAACTGAAGACTGGCGTGTTCTTATTATCAGCGGGCCCAATGCCGGTGGAAAGAGCGTTCTTCTCAAAGCTCTGTCACTTGCTTCAATCTGTGCCAGATGCGGGCTTGGTGTTCACGCAGGTTCCGGGTCTTCAATGCCGTTTTTCCGCAGAGTAATGGTTTCAATGGGAGACAATCAGTCTATAGACATGCATCTTAGCACATACTCTGCGCGGCTGTCAGAACAGAAAAATATTCTTGTGTCTGGTGATTCCGAAACACTGGCGGTTATTGACGAACCGGCAGCTGGAACAGATCCGGTTACAGGTGCCGCACTTGCTGTTGTTTTTCTTGAAGAACTGGCTGATTCAGGTGTCAGGTGCCTGGTAAGTACGCACATGGGGCAGTTAAAACTGCTTGCCGGGGAAAAACCGGGATTTTACAACGCATCAATGTCTTTCAATCCAGAGTCTCTCACTCCTGGTTTCAAGTTTGTACCGGATATTCCGGGAGCGTCTTGTACCCTTGAAGCTGCTGCTATGGCTGGTTTTCCAGAAAGAATGCTGGAGAAGGCATCCAGTCTCGCAGGTGATTCCTTCAGTCTTGACAGTCTTGTTACCAGCCTTAGGGAACTGGAGGAAAAGCGTCTGGCAGAAATAAAGAATCTTTCCGAGGACAGAACACACGCCAGAAAGAGCAGAAAACACCTGGAAAAACAGCTCCGGGAGACAAGAGCCAGTCTGGTGGAGAAAATAGCAGCAGTAGACGAAGAGAAAACCCGGACACTGAAGAGCATCCAGTCCAGAGCGGATTCCCTGATGGTTTCCATTGCCAACTCTCCTTCACCGGCAGACAGGCGGAAGGCAAGAAAAATGCTCAGTGAGCTGGCAACTGAGGAAGCTGCAAGTGAAAGATCTGCTGGAAGCAATGCAGAGCTGGAAGGCATTGCTTCAGATATTCATACAGGCGACAGTGTAATGATTGAAGGGTGGTCCGTTCCCGGCATTGTGGAAAAGGCGGGTCGCTCTACAGCAATGGTTAGAATTGGTTCTGTTCTTGTAAAAAAGAAATTGAATGGTCTCATTAAAATTGACATTCCTCAGGAGGAAAGGAAAGGGTCTTCGGAGTATCAGACAATACAGGAAAGCCCGGAAGCTGATCTTCTTGGAATGACAGTTGACGAAGCCATTGCCGAACTTGATATAAAGCTGGATAATTGTGTTGCAGTTGGTCTGAAAAGAATCAGAGTTGTACACGGGAAGGGTCGGCTGATGGAGGGAATAACCCATTGGCTCAGACATGACAGAAGGCTTGAGAGCGTGACAATTGCTTCGCCTGAAGAGGGTGGAGCCGGGGCATCTATAGTACTGCTCAGGGGGTGAATTCTGTGGCGTACAACAGCGATGAGGTAGAGCTGGTTAAGGGTTCTACAGATATAGTGTCTGTTATTCAGCAGTATGTAGAGTTAAAAAGGTCAGGTAACACATGGAAAGGGTTGTGTCCTTTTCATAAAGAAAAAACCCCCAGTTTTATTGTTTTTCCGGCGACTGGAACCTATAAGTGTTTTGGATGCGGTGCTGGCGGAGATGTGTTCAATTTTCTTATGGCCCGAAAAAATCTGGAGTTCCCGGAAGTTCTGGAGGAACTGGCAGAGGCCTCCGGTATTACCCTGAGGAAAGGTTCAGGAGGCGGCAGGTTATCCGCCGGGCTGTCAAAGGGGCTGTTTGATGTTGTTGATGATGCCCAGAAGTTCTTCAGGAAGTGCTTTAACGGGCCTGCTGGAAGCAAGGCAAGAGACTATCTTAAAAAAAGAGACATAGACCCGGAGGAAACCGGAATAGGAATAGGGTATGCACCAGGGGGAAACGCCCTTCTGAAACACCTTCGGAGTCTTAGTTATTCCGTTTCAGTTATGAGTGATGCCGGTCTTGTTATTACAGACAGGGGAGAGCCATACGATCGTTTCAGAGAGCGACTCACCTTTCCCATTCACGACAGGAGGGGAAGAGTTGTTTCATTTGGGGCAAGGGGTTTTGGAGATGCTGTTCCAAAGTACCTGAATGGTCCAGAAACTGTTATCTACAGGAAGGGTTCTTTTCTGTACGGGTACAGCAGTGCACAGAAGAAGGCAAGACAATCGGGGATTGCTATTCTGGTCGAGGGTTATTTTGACCACGCAAGGCTTGTCTCTGCAGGATACTCTGAGACTGTTGCAACCAGTGGAACCGCCCTTACGGAAAAGCAGGCAAAAAATCTCATGGGTATGGCGGAAAAACAGTACATCTGCTACGATGGTGATTCAGCCGGCAGAAAAGCTGCCGTAAAGGCAGCGGAAAAGCTGCTGGCTCAGGGAGCATACCCTCTGGTGATCAGGCTGCCTGATGGAATGGATCCCGATGATTTTGTGAAGAACCGGGGTAGGAACGCTTTCGAGGAGCTTCTAAATTTTGCGTATGACCCTGTTTCATTTTGCGTGTCTCTTATCGATGGAAAACTGCCGGAAGGGCCGAACAGAACGAGGCTGGCAGAACGACTTCTTGAGGTGGCGGTTTCATCTTCCAATCCACTGGTGGAAGAAGATCTTCAGAAGAAAGTTGAAGAATTTACCGGCTATTCCAGGGATGCCCTTGCAAAGAAGGGTGATGAAATCAGGAGTTCCGAAGATCGCACCAGGTATATCAGCCGGAGCACAGATAGTCTCGGAAGCGGAGATGCCGTAATACTGAAGGTAGCCACAGCAGGAGGGGTTTACAACAGTGACTTTATAGAATTCCTGAGAGCTGGTGACTTAACAACAGATCGGGCTGTCAGGCTTCTTGACGCATTCAAAGAGCAGATCAGCACTGGTTTTACTTCTGTGGTTATCGGTGAACTTTCCGAGGATTTATCTGCCGACTGTGCAGATATCGTAGGGGTTCTGGAAAATGTCCCACTGCCGGAGGTTCAGAAATTGAAGAGGGATATAACAAGGAAAAGAAGAGAGCTCCCCAGGCTTAGGGGGTTACAGGAAGATCTTGCAAGTTCGGATCCAGAGCGCAAGGCAATAGCTCTAGAGGAATTTGTGGACATGAGAGCGGAAGATGAACGGTAAGAAACAGGTCGCTTTTGACACCAGAAACAGATTCAGTTCTGTGGTGGATACAACCGATGTATCAACGCGGGAAAGAAGATCGCAGCTGGCGGAAACAATCAAAAGAACCAGACTGAAGCTTTTGAAACTTCTGGATATGGAAAAGGAATACACAGGCAGGGTAGACTGGACGCAGGTGCAGAAAAAACTGTGGCAGAAACTGAAAAATATCACAGATCCGGTATTGACAGAGGAAGCCAACAAAAACATCAATGCCCTTCTTGATGCCGAGTCCGAGCTTGTGGAGGGGAATCTTCGTCTTGTGCTTATCGTCGTCAGACGGTACACAAGAGGAAGCCCCGGCGCTCTGGAGGAAATGGATTTTGTTCAGGAGGGATGCGTAGGTCTTCTAGACGCGGTAAGAAGATTTGACTTTTCCGGAAGCAAGGGGTTCCTGAGCTATGCACTTATCCGTATCAGAAAGAAGGTGCTTCTGGCGCTGGAGAGGCAGCACAGGCTGGTACGGGTACCTGCCAATGTTATTAGAAGGGGCAGATACCTCAGAGAGATAATTGATGATTTTGCCGCTGCGGAAGGGAGATACCCGGCACCACACGAAATAGAGACGGAGACCGGCGGGCAGATGGACTGGTCTATTCTGCTAAGTCTTTCTGAAGTGGTTGATTCCATACACACTCCTGTGGGAGAAAAAGGGCTTGTTCTGGAAGAACAGCTGGCTGCTGATGTTCCGGATCCGGGAGCAATTCCACTCAACGAAATGGTGGAAGATGCACTCGGCAAACTGGACAGCAGGGCAAAGTTCATTATTGTAATGCGCTACGGGTTGCTCGACGGCGACACACATAGGCTGGCAGAGATTGCAGAAGTTCTTGGGCTATCTGTGGAAAGGACAAGACAGATTGAAAAGGCATCTATTAAAGCACTTCGCGACGGTTTCCGCGATTTTGATGTTACTGAGTGGCTGCAGTGAACAAAGCGAGCAAAACACATCTCAGGAAGAACTCACCAGCCAGGATACAGCTGCAGTTGTGTTCGGGCCGTCACTTACTGAAATGTTTTTTGTGTCGGGAGCATGGAACAGAGTTGCCGGAGTAGACCGGTTTTCCACATGGCCCCCGGAAGTGCAGGATCTTGCTGTGGTGGGAGATTTCCTTACGCCTTCAATGGAGATGATAACAGCACTGGGGGCAACCTCGATTCATGTTATTGGAACCAATCAGTCTCTGAAGGATCTTTCAGGGCGCCTTGGTATTCCTTATTATCAGTATTCATTCGACAGACTTGCTGATGTGTACAGCTCCTGTGACACCATTGAAAACCTGTATCCCGAGGCAGACTTCGGCGGTTTCAGAGAAGAGATAGAAACAACGCTTGATTCTCTTTACAGTATTCTGGCACAGGATTCTCTTCGGGTAATGATTGTTGTATTCCTTGATGCAGACGGTTCAGCAACAGTAGCGGGACAGGGAACCTTTTTCGCCGATATCATAAGCGGTATGGGCTGTGTAACAGCAGCTCCGGAAGCTGGCAGTTATCCCGCGGTATCCGTAGAGGGCATACTGTCTCTGGCCCCCGACCGCATTGTAATTATGGACCCCTACCATACCGGAGAAACGAACCTTGATCTCTGGAGAGAAAGCGGGCTTGAAGACACCAACGTTCGTGTTCTTACAGGTGATTATGTACTTGTTCCAGGGGCTCGACTGCACGAGCTCATTGTTGGAATAGCACAGTGCCTGAACTGACAGTAAAGAATCTGAGTGTGGGCTACAGTGCAGATTCCACCGCAGTTTCCGGTGTATTTATGGAAATTGCAGAGGGAAGCGTAACCGCAGTAATTGGACCCAACGGCAGCGGGAAAAGCACGCTTCTGAAAGGTATTTTGTGCTTTCCCGGAATTCACAGTTCAGGTCTGGTTGCTCTGGACACTGTTGATATTCACTCTATGAAAAGAACCGAAAGAGCCCGGAGAATTGCCTACCTTCCCCAGTCCCCGCCTGTTCCGACAGGGCTTACTGCCATTGAAACCGTTCTGCTGGGAAGGTATCCACACAGAACTGCATGGTCGAATGATTCCGTGAAAGATATTGAAATAGCACAGGAGGCTCTGGAGATGGTTGGAGCAGGTCATCTGTCGCAGAAGTTTACAGATGAGATGTCCGGCGGCGAGAGCCGTCTGGTGAATCTTGCTGCTGTTCTTTCCCAGAAAACTGATGTTATTCTTCTTGACGAGCCTGGTTCGTCACTGGATTACGGCCATGCCGCACAGTTGTGGAAGCTTCTTTCTGATCTGGCGGCAACTGGAATCATCATACTGGCCACCACACACAGAATAGAGATGTCCGGCAACGCATTTAACAGAGTTCTGCTTCTTTCGGCAGGCAGGTCTCTCGCCTTTGGGGAGCCAGAAGCTGTATTCAGTTCCGGAGATCTTCTTTCCAGAGTGTACAACACGCCTATTGAAGTAAAGCGAAGTTCACCAGACAGCGGATGGATTGTTTTTCCCGGCGGCTCATCGTGAAAACAACTCTGGGAGTTCTGTTGGTTCTTGCCGCTTTTGGTATTGTACTGTCTTTGATTACAGGACCGCTTGGGTGGAAGGCTTCCAGTCAGGTGATAGTGTACCTGAGGCTTCCAAGAATTCTTCTTGCAATTACAGCCGGTGCCAGCCTTGCTGTGTCCGGGTGTATTCTTCAGGCTGTGCTTAGAAACCCGCTGGCTACACCCTACACATTGGGAATAAGTGCCGGAGCAGGGGTTACAGCAGGGTTTATCATACTGTCCGGTGTTGCTATGCCTGTGTTTCTTGTATACCTGTCCAGTACTGCCGGGGCTCTTGCTGCCTCAACACTTACCTGGTTTCTTGCCGGTCGGGGCTCACGGGATCATTCCAACCTGATCCTGGCAGGTGTAACTGTGAACCTTCTAGGGGCCTCTGTTCTGCTGCTGATTGAGTACATGAGCCCTGCATCCCGTCTGGTGGAGATTGTAAGATGGATGATGGGTGACCTGGCAGTGGCGGGATACACAAGAATATTGTTTCTTGCTCCATTCCTGGTTGTTGGAATGATTCCCGCCATGATGAAAACCGGTACGCTCAACCAGTTTCTTACTGGAACAGAGGTGGCCGAGTCACGGGGTGTAAACACTGTTCGTGAAAGGTTTTTCCTTCTTGTTACCGCTGCGGTTCTTGCAGGAGGGGCTGTGGGAGCAGTGGGGCCTGTGGGTTTTGTAGGGCTGATCGTTCCACACACGGTAAGGCGGCTTGTTGGCGGTGATTACAGAAGGCTTCTTCCACTATCAGCCCTTGGCGGAGCTGTTCTGATGATCTGGGCAGACATATTATCGAGGGTAGTTGTAACCCCCGCCGAACTCCCTATTGGCGTTATTCTGTCTCTGCTCGGCGGACCTTTCTTTCTGTATTTGCTGATAAGGAAGCCCCGTCTTTAGTTTGCAACCGAACACTGTTGCAAGAAGCCCCCGCCTTTTGGCAGGGGCTTATCGAATGGAATTGTATTCGCAGGATTACTGCTGGGCTTCGTGGGTGGCAGCGTAGTCTGCTCTGAGAGAGTCCATGGTGTTGTAGTACTGGCCTCTCTGATCCTGTATGTCAGCGTTGCTACGCAGGGATGCCATCAGTCTGCCGAAGAAAACCTGGTTATGGCTGTTTTGAACCGAGAGATAGAAACCTGCAAGCTGTGATCTGTTTTCAGGAATCTGCGCGTCAGTGCGGCTGATGATTTCTGCAAGATAGGTTACTCCATTGTTGCTGAACGGACCTTGAACAGTGAATTCGTCTGCAAGAAGAGAGACATCAGCGAAGTCTTTGCATCCGAGAAGACCCCGGTATGCAGACTGTTCAGACCCGGCCCACTGCCTTACCGATACCGGGTTGAACTGCTGCGTGTCATAAATCTCAAGAGATTCTGCTGCAGCCCATTCATCAAGGCTTAGCCCGCTGCTTTCAATGCCGGACAGAGCACTGGAAGCCATGGCAAAGGATTCATCCTGCTGCCTCTGTGTGTAGAGCTCAAGCAGTATTGCATTGCTGTCCAGAGCTTCTTGAAGGCTTAACTGCCCTCCTTGAATTTCTTCAAGCTTTCTTGCTACCATGAGGGCGGGGTATCCCGTGGTAAGACTGGGTACATAGAATACAGGTCCAATAGTGTCTGTCCAGATGGAATCAGTGGCAAAAGAGATCAGGGCCTGGGGAACAGTAGCCGACGGTGTAGTCTCTATGCTTATTGCAATTTCGCCGTAGTCGACCAGAGACTGCTGATCGTAGACTGGGCTTTCTGTAACAAGAATTGATTCGGCGTTTTCCTCAAGATCCCAGAAAGCTTCTCTCACAGTTCTGTAGCCGGGGAACAGAGGTATTTCCCAGTGAACAAGTGTAAGAGTATCACTTCCTTCTGTGGTGTCTTCAACTGTACTGTTCACAGAGAGCAGTTCCACGGAATGCCCGGCCATCATTGAAGTCTGATTCATGGAAGCCGCAAGAAAAGGTTCCGACAGGTCACCGGTGGAGAGATCAATATTCCAGCCCGAGAACCCGGCAAGCTGGGCTCTGGTGACCGAGAAAGTATCTGGCATTCCTGTACCGCTTAGGGCAAGAGAATCGACCATGGCAAGGGTTGCTTCTATATCTTCCTGCGTTGGTTGAATAGAGAATGTGGCGTATCTTATCGTTGCTCCGGGAGATGACACAAAGAGATCAGTGTTTGCATTGTAGAACTCTTCAAGCTCATCTTGTGATGGAATCTCAGGAGAAGAGTTGAACGGGATGTATCTTGCAGAAACCGATGTCATAGCATCCTGCAGGAGAAACTCGACCTCGTTTGCCGATATTATGTTTTCCAGGGAAACTGCGGCTCCAAACATGGCCCTGTCTGCCTGGGCAATCAACTGGTACAGGGTTGATCTGTAATTGGGGTCATTTTCGTATTCTTTCATGTAACCATCGGGATCTTCAATACCAAATATCTGGAGTTGGGTTTTAAGAAGAGCCTGTGCAATTGAAGGCTTTACCGGTTCCCACCCCAGCTGCTTCAGGTATTCATTCTGAAGCGTTCTGTCAACCAGAATATCAAAGGCAGAGTTGTTTATGTCGTTGAACATCAGTGCAAGGTGGTTTTCCGGATCAGGGTCTCCCATCTGCTGCATCTGACTTTTCATGTTGTTGTAAACTTCATCGCGGACAGCGTCGTATGATGCGGGTTGAAGCCCTGTTCCGTTTACAGTACCAACAACAAGCTTGTCAACTTCAATGTTCTGGACACCTCCCAGCCCCCACTGGAAAAAAATCATGCCAACGAAGATGACAACGACGGCGATAAGGAATATCTTTGCATTGTTTCTGAACCAGGTTAACATTAAAGGATCCCCTCTGTTGAATTGAGGGTGGAAAATAAGCAAAATGCTGTTCAAGGGGCAATACCCGAGAGGTGCTGAGAATTGATAGTCAAGAACTTTGCCGAGATGATGAAGAAAGTGAAATCTGCATCTCCAGGAGATTTGTTTGTAGTGTCTGGGGAAGAATACTATCAGTCCAACCGGCTTCTGGATGTTTTTTGCAGCCGTGGGGTCGAGCTGTCTTTTGAGCCTGTTAGAATTGTCCCTGACGATCTGAAAGAGGTAAATCTTTCAGCACTGTTCAGCGAGGCGTCACTTTTCAGCCCGGGAAAGTTCGTGGTAATTGGTGAGGTCGATAAACTTTCCAGGGCTCAGAAGAGCGAGTTAGACGGGATAGTCTCCGGTGGTTTTGAACACATCGTTTTCTGCCGTACAGCAGGAAGGAAACCGTCGAACATGTTCATGACAAAAATGGAGCGGGCAGGAACAGCTTTTGTGTGCTGGGAGCCTTTTGCAGACAGAATGTGGAAATGGGTGGGAACTATAGCAGCGGAAGAAGGAATTTCTTTTACCAGGGATGGATCTCAGGCTGCGGAAGCCATTGCGTCTGGAAAGCTGGAAAGGCTTGGGGATGTTGTAAAACGCACTGCCCTGTACCACGGAAGTGGGTCCGTTGTTGATTCTCAAGGGGTGTATGACGCAGTGCTTGGTTCAGCGGAGGCTACTGCATTTCAGTTCACAGCAGAGGTTCTTTCCGGGAAGAAGGGGGCAGCTATGAGTTCTCTTTCTGTGCTTATAAATTCGGGAGAAGAGCCTATAAGGTTGCTGGCGCTTCTTTACAGTCAGTGGAGGCAGACTGCAGCAGCCAGAGAATTGCTTCAAAGCGGTATATCAACGCAGGCTGCAGCAAAAAGGCTGGGTATTCCATCGTTTGTATGGAGGACTGTTGAGACCCGGGCAGTCAGGCGTGTGAACTATGCAACTTCTGAAATACTAGAGTGTTTCGCCGCTGCGGATTATGCTCTGAAGACAGGATCTGATGCTCTTGCTTCAATTGCTTCTGTTGTTCTCTCCTTGACATCCACTGGAAAATGAAGAAAGATATCGCAGTGTATGGTGATTGTTGAAAAAACGGGTAATTGAGAATGGAGGGGTAATGGCGCTGGAAAGGAAGATCCAGGATCTCCTGGCGAGACGTACGGAACTTGCCGAAAGGCTGTCTAATCTTGAAACCATGAGGGCGGAGACTAACCAGAGGGTTTACTCCAGAATCAAGGGCGACTACGATAATCAGCTTAATGAAGTTCTGGGCAAGCTTGGTGCTGAAAAAGGTTCTTTAGAGGGCAAAGTCAACGATCTTACAAAGAAGATCAATGAGCTTGAACAGAAGCATCAGAACGAATCTGATCTTGTTGAAGAGCTTCAAATCAGGGCAAGGCTTCGCGAGCACGATGAAAACGATCCTACTTTCCAGAAGGATCTTGATGCTGCGGTTAAAAAACGAAACAACACATCAGGCGAACTTGACAGTTTCCGTGCAGAACTGGGAGACCTGAAGAAGGTTCTCAGAGATGTTGAAGAAGCTACACAGGGTAAGGCTGCCAAAGGTGGTGCGCCAAAGGTAGTAGCACAAAAACCTTCAAACGATGACAGTCTTGACGAACTTGATCTTGATGAAGACGATATTGATTTAGAAGAAACAGATGATGAATCAGTCACATGTCCCACATGCGAGCACGTGAATCCACCTCAGAAGCTCTTTTGCGAAGAGTGCGGTGCTGCTCTTGATGATGAGAGTGATGACGATGAATTTGATCTTCTCGATGATGGAGATCTCGACCTTTAGAGGAAGAAGTTATTGTTTATTACTGCCGGCTCTGTTTACGCAGAGCCGGTTGTGTTTTTCGCCACGAGTTCAAGAATTTGAACAGCATTCAGAGCTGCTCCTTTCCGAACATTGTCGGCGGTTACCCAGAACTGAACAATCGTGTCATCGGCAGGATGGTTTCTTACTCTTCCAATAACTGTGCGGTCTGTTCCCTCTACTTGAACAGGCTGGCAACCCAGGCTTTGTACATCTACTCCCGGGGCTTTTTCAAGGGTTCTTTTTGCCGTTTTTGCAGAAACCGGCTGCTTGAATTTTACAGTTACGCTTTCAGTATGACCTGTTACCACAGGAACCCTTGCGCAGGACGGATAAACCGGAAAACTCACTCCCAGTATCTTTGGAGTTTCCTTAATAAGCTTGATTTCTTCTCCGGTGTATCCCGAAGGCTCCGGCGTTCCTATTTCGCACAGCACATTTCGGTGGAACGAATTTACCTCCGGTGTTTTGTTCTCCTGCCTTTCAAGTGCAGCTATGCCTTCTCTGCCGCTGCCCGAAACAGACTGGTAGGTAACGACTGAAACCCATTCCACAGGAGCGACAGCAGTTAGAGGACCCAGTGCCATGACAAGTTGTATTGTGGAGCAGTTGGGGTTGGCGATCAGTTTGTGATTACCTGTTACAGCCTGTGGGTTAACTTCGGGAACAACCAGAGGAACGTCTGCGTCCAGTCTGTATGCCGAGGAATTATCTATTACACTGGCGCCTGCCAGAAGAGCTTTCGGAACCCACTTTCGCGCAACCTCGGACGAAGTTGCACCGAGAATAATCATGCCCTTTTCCCAGGAGGCTTTTTGTATTATTTCAACCGTATGGGGGAGACCCCGGAACAACACAGTTTGACCGGTGCTTTTTGCCGTTGCAAAGAGCCTTAACTCATGGACGGGAAGGGAACTCTCCTGAAGTACGGAAATCATTTTATCACCGACGAGACCGGTTGCCCCGACGATTCCAATTTTCAGCATGTCATAACCTCTCTGGCTGGCTGGCTAATGTGTTTTCAGACAACAGCTGTAATATTGTTCTTTTCGTCGTGTTCGGGCATCAGGCTTCATGATTCATCGGATGCTGCTGTTGTAACTTCAGGATCACAGACGATTCCTGAAGTTACTCTGTATTCAGAAAGGCCGGTGTTCCCTGTTCTTTCCGGTTCCTCTGGAAGAGTTGAGCCGTCTGGAACTATCCCATTGTATGCCCCCCACCTCAGCGATCTTAACTACACTCCGGAAGGGTGTCCGGCGGATGATGGAACTGTGCTGCTGCTGGAAGCTCTTTTGAAAAGCCAGGGAGCACCACCTGACCTGGCTGCGCTGCCCTGGGTTGAGAGCAACTATTATGTCGGCGATTACTCAAGGGTGGGTGCTGCCGGGCCGTGGCAGTTCATGAGCGGAACAGCCAGGCAGTTTCGAATGAACATGACAGACCAGGTTGATGAACGTTATTCCTGGACAGCTTCCACAAGAACGGCATCGAATTATCTGTTGTATCTGAATCGAATGTTTGATGACTGGCATCTGGCTCTTGCCGCCTACAACTGTGGTGAGGGGGTTGTACAGAGGGCTATCTCCAATGCAACCAGAAGGCAGTACGGAATGATCGAGCTTCCGGGAGAGACGGATGCTTTTGTTCCGAGGTACTCTGCGGCCCTTCTGGCCATCCGTCAGCTGGAATCGGTTGAACCGGCACTGTCTGTAATTCTGGTTCCACCAGGTCTTGATTTAAGACTGCTGGCTGCAGAGAGCAGTATAGACCCTGAATTCCTGGCAGAGCACAACAGGGGCTTCTTAAGAGAGGTAACACCTGCAGGACAAAGAAACTGGGAAGTAGTTGTGCCAACACTCCGGGCTTCGATTGCGTTTCAAGCTGCGTGGTCTATTCCAAGAGACAGATACATGGTAAAGAGCGGTGATTCATGGACATCTATTGGGCAGGCTACAGGTATCGCTGTAAACGATCTTATGGATGCGAATAATTCATCTTTGCCCCCTTCCGGCGGGTACATTCTGTTGCCGGAAAGCACCAGAGTTCCAGTGAATTCAAGTGCTGCCGTCAGTGCCGGCTTTTTTCAGTATACTGTACGATCCGGAGATACCCTTGGTGGAATCGGGGCCTCGGTTGGAGTATCTTCCAGAGAGGTAGCCCTGTGGAACGATATGTCTACAGCAGCGGTGATACATCCCGGGCAGAAGCTTCTCTTAAGGGGTACACCTTCTGAAGAGGCTGGGGCTGTTTCAATAGTGCGGGCAGACAGTGTGGTCACGCACACAGTTAAGGCAGGCGATTCGATGTGGACGCTTGCCAATCGATACGGAGTCAGCGTAGAACAGATTATGGAACTAAACAACAAGGATTCAGCAGCATTATCAATTGGTGAAAACCTGATCATTAAACCGGAGTAGGTGTCATGGCATTTCTATTCGGATCAAAATCACAGAGAGCGTTTAAGAAAATTCAGGATCTGGCTGCAAGCGATATGGTTGACCAGGCAGCGGTCATGGTTGAGGAAGACCTTGATCTGCTTCTGACAGACCACGAAGTGGCGATGAAACTGGTTCCATTTCTTATGGATATTGGTCACCCGGATCTGGGTGGAAGAATTGGTGAGAACATTATGCGAACACATCCTGATCTCAGGATGAATGTTTCCCGGCTTCTGGAAGAAAAGCAGTCTCAGTTTCCCCGATCAATTGAACTGCTTCGGGTTATCTGGCGTACAAGGCTTCACCAGAGGGATTTCAACGGTTTAATTGAGTTGCTGGGAAGAACAGAGAAACTAACGGTGGGTCGTTTTGCCGAATCCGTTCAAAGTGCTTTTCAGACTCTGGACGGGGTTACTGGAAGAGAACTGGGTTCGAGTATAGACAGAGTTCTTGCATGGGCTGTTATTCAGTTGCACAGGGGAGATCCCGGTGCCGCTATGGATGTTCTGGTGGATTCCGCTGAAAGATGCAGATTCCCGGAAGAAAGTCTTGCAAGGCTAAGTGGCTGGATAGCTGCCAGAACCGGCGGTACCGACATGGGTGTGAATTTGAAGAGAATAACGGTGCTTACCGCAATAGGAGACTCGGAAAGGGCCATCGCAGAACTGCCCAGCCTTTTTGATGCGGAAGTTGATATCGTAAACAAGGCTATCGCCCTTGTAGAGAAGGATCTTCTTCATGCCGATCAGACTCCGAGGGCCAGAGTTTCACTGGCAAGGCTGATCAATGCCAGTGGAAGACCAGATGATGCCAGTCTTATTCTGGACGATCTTATAGACGAGCACGGTAATACTTCCATGCTGGAGCAGGCTGTAACGCACTTTGTAATAAGCGCTTCCGGTCACGCGAGAGTACACCTTCTTCAGGCCCGTCTCAGGCTTGCAAGGGGAGAGAATACGCAGGCTCTAGATTCGGTTGACAGGGCGTTTCAGTGTGATGATGTGGTCGACTCTCCCATTGTGGAAACCTGCAGAAAGTTTATTAATTCCGGTGTAGACAGGGAGGGGCTTATTTCCGGGAAACTGGGAGAATTTCTTGTTAACAAAGGTGCGGTGGAAGATGCTGTAGAGGTGCTGGGGCTTAGCGCCAGGCAGACACCGGAGTGGGTTCTTGAACAGATTCAGAAACTTCTGAAGCGCGACAGAACAAGTGCTGCAGTTCTAACCCTGCTGGCAGTTGTTCTTCTGATAGACAAGAGAGGCGGAGAAGCCGCTGCCACACTGAAGCATCTCTCAGCCAGACAAGATATTAAATCGAAGCAGGATATTGTATCGGTTTTAGCAAATTTTGATGACCTCATGGGAACACACCACGAGCTGAGAAGGCTCAGGGCAGCCGCAGGTTACAAAACAGGCAAAGGGGCTGATTCTGCTTCAGACTGGCTGGAACTGCTTCTGGTCGGAGAAGAGGTCAAAGACAACGGGCTTCTGGAAATTTATGACCGGGAGATCCTGCGTGATCGCGGGAAAGAAGTTCTCGCGTCAGGATTTGTTCCCAGGTCGCCAGCAGGGGAACTGGTGGTTGCTGCTTCAAATATTTATGCAGGAAACCTGAAAGATTCCACCGCACATTTTACGGCAGCTCTTTCTGACTCTGGCCTTGTGGAAAGGGTAACCAGCATGATATCTGCTCTGCCTTTTTCTTCCATATCTGCTATGAAACCGGCAGATCTGTTTGAAACTCTGAACAAGAGCGGCAAGGGCAAAGTTGTGGAAAAGCTGTTGCCTGTCATGGCTTCCAGCGGTATTGAAGACTGGATGGATAAACTGGCTTCCAAACTTGTTCTCGACTCCGATGGCGAAACTGTGCTTTTCCGGTTGAGCTATTTTATAGACCGGGGAATGCCGGGTACTGCAGCTTCTTCCGTTAAGGGTGTGGGCAATGTAGGTGATGACATTACCCAGCTTGTTCGCGGTTGTGAATTGCTCGCGGCTGGCGAAGGGGAGCAGGCAACCGAATTTCTTACAAAAGCTGCGGCTTCCGACAGAACTGCTGTACTGGCCAGGGAAGTTCTCTCCGAGTACCTTGAGTCGGGAAAGGCTTCTTCAGCCATGGCGATTGCTCTGGCGCAGGCTCAGTTGAAGACAGATGACAGTTCCGGTGCTGCAGAAACACTGAATTCGTTCCTTGATCAGCAGGCTGTTCTTGAATATCTAGAGAGTGCAGTTGTTGAGGTTCCAGGTTCCTCGGTACTGCAGCGAAGTCTTGCTCTTGCCAGATTGTTTGCTGGTGATCCAGAGGGATACAGGGTAGCGGCAGGAACAGCAGTTGAGGGCAGCCCTGATGTTGCTGTTGACCTTGTTCAAGCTGGTATCGATTACTGTGTTGAGCATGGATATGCAGACGGTATGGTATTTGCCGCAGAGCTGGGAATCAAATTCGTAGAGGGCTTTGACGCTTCAACTGTACTTTCAAGAGCTTTGTGTATAAAACCTGAGCTGGCGGAAAAGATTGCCGCTCTTCCAACAGGCGACGATACACTGGGTATGCTTCTTCTGCTTTCCTTCAGTAATGCGGAAGGTTTTGTTTACCGGGAGTTACCCGAAGGTATCACGCTGCCTGCAGAAATGCTGGATGGGCCTATGCGCAACTGGAGAGAGTCTGGGAATGCAGACGCACTGGAACATCTGGAAATACTGGCTATGAAAAATGGACATCTCAGGCAGGCTCACAGCATACGAGTGGCTCTTGCTGAGCTTGGGGTCGATCGATCAAAAGCTCTTCTGCAGGATGCTGTTGATAACCGGGAGTATAGAATGGATTTTCTGAAGCGGTGTTCTCATTGTGAACAGGCTGCGGAATCTGTTGCTCTGCTATTCCCGGGCGGGGCTGGAAAGTCAGACAGCGCGGAAGTATCTTCGGCAGTTGATATGCTGGTCAGATGCAAGTCTACCGATGAACTGTTTGTGTTTGCCCTCGATATACTAAAAAACGGTTCTAAGCAGAACCGTGAAGCTGCAGGTAAAATTGTTGACATATTCATTCCCACAGCCAACGAGGACGGTTCTCTTAGCGTTCAGCAGGTTGTGGAGCTTTTGTTGATGGCCGGCAGGATTTCTGAAGCATTTATGTTTGCCAGAGGTGATTCTGAACTTCTGAACAAGTTGAGGGATGCGGTAACAAAACGCGATTCTGAATCTGATTCAGCCAGAGCACTGCTTCGGAATGACAGAGCTTTCGAGGTGTTTCTTGCAACAGATGTTTCTGAAGACTCGATGTCTCTTGGTGAGGCTCTGTGGCGGCTTGGGAAAAGGGTGGCTGCCTGCTCTGTGTGGCGGGGAGCATACGCCAGAACGGGCGACCCTTCATTTCTTTACAGACTTGATTATGCCCAGAGGTATATGGGGGCATTTGAAGAAGCCAATGCAGTATCAAGGCTTCTGGCCGAGAAACACCCGGAGAGTGTTCAGTCTGTAACCGCTGATTCGTTGCCTGGCAATTCTATCAAAATGATAATGTATAATATTAAATAAATAGGAGGAAAACATGGCTGAAAATTCCGCTGGATTGACCACAGAGCAGCTCCTTATGGAGCTTGGGAAAGTGGTGCTGGGGCTTGGCAGGAAAATAGAAGTACTGGGAGAAAAAATGGATGCTATTCATTCTGTTCTCGCAGATGATATAGCTCCAGCACTGAAAGCAGAAGAACAGAAGCAGTCTGGAGAAGTTGCTGCAGCCGACATGACTCCCCTGTTGGAAAAGTTTGACGAGCTGAAAGCGGTACTGGAGAAGAAGCCTTCTGAAACAGCACCGGATAGTTCCGGAGTATCTGATATTGTTGTTGAAAAACTGCAAGCTATTGAGACAGTTCTTTCAAACGAAATTCTCCCATCCATCAAAGAGACAGGTGGCGGCGAAACGGCCTCTATCATAGATATGGCTCCTGTGATCGAGAAGATTGATGCAGTGTCGGCTGCAGTGGGAAAAACAGTGGCGATGGACGACCTGAAACCTATTCTTGAGGGTCTTTCCGCTTCGTTTGAGAAGCTTCCCTCAGAGATGAGTGATTCTCTTAAAAAACTGAAGGAGTCTGATTCTTCGAACCCCATGGAGACAGTAGAGAACAAACTCACTGAGGTTTACAACAAACTTGAAGAAATACTGAAAACGTCCAGTGACAGACAGTATATCGATACCATTACAACAGGTATGGCAGAGGTAAAAGAACAGCTGGCATCTTCAGGGGTACAGGTTCTGGAGGTTGTGAAAGCCGTCCCGGACAGGATAGACAAGATGGGTGGAGACCTTTCCGAAGCAATAAAAACCCTGTCTGAAAACACAGGTGCGATGCTAGACAAAACCGAGAAAAACATCAACGAATCCGGCAAATCTCTTGAGTCAATCAAGGAAGAGCTTGAAAAGGGTTTGAAGATGAACACGAATATGACAAATCAGATGGTTGATCTTACTGCAAGGTTTGTGGACAGGGCTGAAGAGAACAGGGTAACAGATCTGAATACCAGAGCAATTGGCCACTTCAACCGCGGGGAGTACACAGAATCCGAGGCTCTTTTCAGCCAGGCCCTGAACCTGGACCCGGAGAACTCTGAGCTTCTGTGCAACACCGCTCACCTCAAAGCTGCCATGGAGGAGATGGAAGAGGCAGAAAGCTTGTTCCGCAAGGCACTGGAGATAACACCAGATCTTGAACTGGCAGTGTCCGGTCTCGGTATGCTTATGGTAAAAACAGACAGAGCAGAAGAAACCATAGAGTTTCTCAAGAATGCTATTCCGGAAACAGATATGTCTGTAAGAACCGTGATTGCTCTTTCCCGGGCATACGCTGCCGTCGGTAAACATGCAGAAGCTGTGGAATTGCTGGAGAGTTCTCTACGCAGCGCTCCTGAACATCCAGATATTAAAGAGGAATTGGCCGGTTACGGTCAGGAGGAAAAAAACTAGAGCATGACCGAAAATACAACATCGGCATTAGACACCACACGAACGGCTGCAAAACACGCCAATCATCGTCAAATAGCGCTGCTATTCTCCTCTAATCGGCATGCTTTCCATCTCGTCCGTGAGGCGCTACTGCTCAATGTCTATTCCCGGACAGGCTCCAGTTGAAGCAGATAATAGTTGTCTGTTTTTTTGCAATTCTAGCTTGCGGCACTGTGTCGGATTCTCCGGATTCTGTAAGCGGAATTGAAAGAAGTTTTCAGATGGAAGCCGCAGGCGATTCACTTCTTCTTGCAGGAGATGGAGAAGCGGCATCGTTGATGTTTTCGTCGGCTGCTCTGCTTCTTCAGCCAGGTTCAGAGAGAAGAGCAGAGCTTGCCGAAAAGGCTTCAGATGCTTCAGTTTCTGAATCAGCTGTTGTTGCCAGGCTTCTGCTGGAAACTCCAGGAAAGACCACAGCCTTCAGGGCGCTGAGAACCGGCGGTTTCAGGATTGCTCCTGACATAATGTCCGGACTGGTGGCTGGCAGGTTTGTTCTTCCAGATTATGTAGCTCTTATGGCTGCCGAGTCACTTGTGGTAACCGATCCTGTCTATGCACTGGAGTTTCTGTGGATGATTCATTCGGAGTTGCCGGGAACAGCAGAAAAAGACAGACTTATTACAACATACAGGGCCGCACTTGGCTCGGGGGATATTCAGTTGCAGCGGCAGTGCTGGAACACGGCTTTTGAGTATGAAGATGACATACTGAAATCAAAAATTTACCATTATCGGGGTATGGCACGGGGCGTTTACGGTATCAACGACTTTGTCGATTCATTCAATCTGTGGCCGGCAGGAGATATACATGCCGCAGCATACCAGGTGTTGCGTGACACTCTTCTTGCAGATTCATCCCTCTCGAGTATGGTGGTAGATGCTTTTTACAGCGGCGGTTTGTGGAATGAGGTTTATGATCTGGCGATGAATTCTGTTTCTCCGCCTTCGCATGTGGTTTATCTAGGAGGAAGAACCAGAGACCGGCTCGGAAGACATGATCTTGCTGTGGGTATTTTAAGTGATTATCTGGAGAAATGGCCCCACGGCGGTGATGCAGCAAACGCATGTATCTATATGGCTCGTGATATGGCTGCTCTGGGGCTTGTTGATCAGGCCATGCAGTGGCTTGATTACTACGAAAACACATGGCCGAACCACAGCCGAATAAGCAATCTTCCCTGGTACAGGGGCAGCCTTCTTGCCGAGAATGGTTTCTGGGAACGGTCCATTCCTTATTTTGCAGAAACTGTAGCCAGATATCCCGCAAACACAACGGTAGATGATGCTCAGTTCTACAGGTGCCTTGCTCTTATGAAAACTGGAAGAACTGCCGAAGCAATCGGGGCCTTTGGCGAGTTCAACAGCAGATGGACACAGAGTGTTTACAGACCATCATCAAGATACTGGTACGGAGTACTTAAGCTTCAGTCGGGTGATGAATCTGGAAGAGAAGTGCTGGAAAGGCTTATCAGCGACAAACCGTTCAGTCTTCCAGCTACCTTTGCCAGACAGTATCTGGGCATTCAGGAGTGGCGCCTGTTTTACACAGATGAGCCTCTTGATATCTGGATGACCAGGAACGGAAAGCCAGCAGCAGCTCCTCCGCAAAGTGCTGTTGACGGGGTTGTTCTTCTTGAGGCCGGGTGCAGAAAATGGGCTCTGGATCTTTTTCGCCTTGCAGAGGAAGAAGTGGGCAGTGTATATGGACTGGCTGATTTTTATCTGGAGAACGATGTCTGGGAAAGAGGGCCGTCTGCGGCGTGGCAGATATGGAGCCTTGAAGGCGACAATCGGCCACTTGAACTGTGGAGGCTTCGTTACCCTGCAGCATGGACAGATGATGTTACAGAGGTAACGGCTCGCTTCAAAATGGATCCAAAACTACTGTGGTCCATAATGAAGCAGGAGAGTGCTTTTCAACCGGACTGTTTTTCTACAGCAGGGGCTAGAGGGCTGATTCAGATGATACCCAGTACTTCGGAATACGTTGCCATTGAACACGGATGGCAGGATTCATACACGCCGGACATCCTGTACGATCCGGCCACATCCATTCTTTACGGTACTGCGTGTATAAGCGGGTATGGAGAAGATTTCAACTGGGACATGCCTGGAACCCTCGCAGGTTACAATGGCGGGCCGCACAATGCGCTGAGGTGGGGATGGGGAACTGTTTCAACGGAAGAGTTCTTCAGTCGCATCACATACAATGAAACCAAGAAGTATGTGGAAATAGTCAGTCATAACTATGACATCTACACACAAATCTGGCCTGAATTTAACTGACCGCAAGTTCTACCTTGATGAACTGAATAGAGCTATCAGATTCTAACGTGTTATAATACAGCTAGATACAACGGTACATGGTATTCCTGTTCAGGGGATTGTATAATCGGGGCTGTATCTGTCTGTAAGACCGGACAGAATGTCTGTTTCATACAGAGAAGGGAAACACAATGTCTCGTAAAATATACAGTGATATCACAGATCTGATCGAAAAAAGAAGAGCAGAAGGGCTTATAAAGGAAGAGAGAATTATAACCTCTCCACAGGGTACAGAGATACAAGTCGGTTCCAGGAGGAATGTACTTAACTTCTGCGCAAACAACTACCTGGGGCTGTCAAATCATCCCGACATACGTCAGGCCGCAAAAGACACAATCGACAGCAGGGGTTACGGGCTTTCAAGTGTGAGATTCATCTGCGGCACGCAGGATATACACAGAGAGCTCGAAACAAAGGTATCTGAATTCCTGGGTACTGATGACACAATTCTCTATGCGGCCTGCTACGATGCCAATGCAGGAATATTCGAGCCTTTTCTTGATTCAGACAGCGCAATAATAGCAGATCAGCTGAACCATGCTTCTATTATTTCAGGAGTAAGGCTTTGCAAAGCAAAGAGGTACATCTACAGCCACAATCAAACAGGTACAGGCACATACAGTTTTGATGGCAAATATCTTCCCGGTCTTGAAGCGATTCTTTCAAGTGAAGAGGTACAGAGCTGCAGTTATCGCATGGTTTCAACTGATGGGGTTTTCAGCATGAACGGTGATATTGCTCCACTGGATAAGATTGTTGATCTCTGCAACAGGTACGATGCTCTGCTGATGGTTGATGACAGTCATGCCACCGGGTACATCGGAGCAACAGGCAGAGGCACTCACGAGCACTACGGTGTTATGGGCAGTGTTGACCTGATAACAACAACTTTCGGGAAGGCTCTTGGTGGTGCAAGCGGTGGCTGTACTTCCGGTCGGCAGGAACTAATTGACTGGCTCAGACAGATGTCACGGCCTTACCTTTTCTCTAATACAGTGTCTCCCGCAGTGGTTGGCGCAACAATAAAGGCAATCGATATGCTCACAGAAAGCACCGCGCTGCGCGACAGAGTTCATGAGAATGCCAACTATTTCAGAGATAGAATCAGGAAAGCTGGGTTTTCCATCATCGACGGAGAAACCGCAATTGTTCCGATTATGTTCGGGGGTTACGAAAACGATGCAGTGCTGGCGCAGAAGTTTGCAAACGATCTTCTGGAGCACGGTGTTTATGCAATCGGTTTCTTCTATCCTGTTGTAGCGCTGGGGCAGTCAAGAATACGAGTGCAGCTGAGCGCAGCCCATACACGGGAGCAGCTTGACAGAGCAATACAGGCATTTGTTGCTGTTGGAAGAGAAAACGGAATAGTATCCTGAAGCAACTTGGAGTATTGACATACCCCATATCGGTATGAATATACCCAATATGAGTAATAACCCTAACGAATTGATAGGAGAGAGCCTTTTCGGAAAGGTTCGCAGAAAGGTTCTTTCTACTTTTGTGCTCAATCCCGGGCGCACATTTTACCTGCTTGAACTGATCAGATTTCTTAATAGCGGAAGAGGAGCAGTTCAGAGGGAAGTGAAACGCCTTTCAGATGCAGGGATAATTACCCGTGTAAGTGTCGGCAATCAGGTACACTACAGAGCCAACACAAACAACCTTATATACAAAGAGCTGAGGTCAATATTTTCTAAGACGACAGGTTTGATTGACCTCTTAAAAACTGACCTGGATAGCTGTGTTGATGAGCTGGGAATGGCTTTCATATACGGTGATTATGCTGGCGGAATCGCAGGAGACAATTCGCCGGTGAAGTTGATGGTTATTGGTGATACTGCCATGGACGCTGTTCGTGCATGTACAGTGGAGTTTTCAAGGGAAGCAGCAAGAGAACTCCATATCACAGTTCTTACTGCTTCAGACTTGAAGAAAAGACTGGCATTCAATGACCGGCGGATAAAGGAAATACTGGAGGAAAAAAAAATATTTCTTGCAGGTGGCCAGAGGGAGCTACAGGTTCTTTCAACAACCGGGGATGACCTTTTCGATGGAATATTTTAGATTGTCTGTGTACCGCTGCAGCAGATAAACACATAAGGTGGAAAGAAATGACTGATGTAGTTACCCGGTTTCAGGAAGATGTTACAAGAACCATACTTGGGTTAAGAAAATCCATTGGTATTGTTGTAAGCAAATTGCCTGAAAGAGTAGACAGTCCACATGATGTGTATCAGGTGCTGGGTCTCGACAAGAAGCTTGGCTGGAGAATTTACAAGATAATCCACGAAGACGATCTGTTTTTCGCGGCACAATTTGTGCCAGGAAAGCATTCATTCAGCCGTTTTATAAAAAGCTGCAAAGCAAAAGGTGTAGATAAGAGCTATCTTGATGTTGCATTGAAGGCCGTTGAGGAATTTTACGATATAATAGAAATACATTCAGGAGACCGTCAGTCTATGGACATGATGCTTATGGCAAGTTCCCGCGATGGAAAAGACCAGGCTTACAACACACTGAGGAAGCAGGCGTACTATGCCCAGAGTCATCTGCTGGGTCTTCAGGCAGAAACACAGCTTGATGCCTGGATATTCGGACCGTCCATGGAAGAGGGAATGCTGGATGTGGCAGAGGTCAAAGGTCTTTTTGATGTAAGAAGAAACAGACCTGGTGTTAAATGGGTTATAGATACGCCATGCTTTTTTGCCGGAAACGAGCATGAAGAGCATGTATTTACAGATTCAATAGACCCGGGAGCAACGTGCAGCCTTATGGACAAGGTGCCTTTTCTGGAAAGGTACTGCAGCATGCCACTGCCCTCACTGAAAACAGTTACTTCCCACAGTTGTGGCCCGGTTTACGAGCTCGAAGACGGGCCTCTGGGAAACACCAACCTGATAGACACAGTTACAGGAACGGTTTCCAGAGGTATTTTTCCGATTAAACCTGAAGAGGGTGAAGAGCATCACGAGGTTTCGGTAAAAATATACACCCCGGTTCAGAACCTGGTTCTCGACCTGTTTTTCCACGAAACAATGGCGGAAACCATGTCCGGCAATCCCCAGGCCAAAATGTTGTTTGATTACTACACCCATGGAGGTGCGCTGGCTTATCGTTCAGACAGAGACAGAATTCCCATGGATGTGAAACCCATGATGATAGGTACGGGTACAAGCTGTGCCTATACACCTCTGATCCCCAAGTACTCCGACATGCTTGCAGAGGTGTTCCAGTGTCTCAGGTGGGATCCGGACGAGTTTGTGGTATACAGAACGAGGGTAGAGTTTCCCATAGTTCCGTCTTCACTTTACTACTCTGACGCGATGGTAAGAAGCTAAAACTATTACTCAATGTCTATTCCCGGACAAGCTTCTGTTCTTCATCTTCCATCATAGCTCTGCGGCTTGTTTTAAGAGCGCAGAGATGTCCGCACATTGAACAGACATCCTGGTCTTCCGGTAGTATTTCGTCACGGAAGTTTCTTGCTGTTACAGGGTCCATGGCTATTTCAAACTGCTGCTTCCAGTCGAATGCCGCTCTTGCTTCAGCCATGGCGTTGTCTGGATCCATGGCTCCTGGAATTCCCCTTGCGATATCAGCTGCGTGCGCTGCAATCCTGGCAGAAATAACTCCCGTTCTCACATCATCTATATCCGGCAGCCTCAGGTGTTCCGCCGGAGTTACGTAGCACAGGAAATCTGCTCCGTTCCATGCGGCTATTGCCCCTCCTATGGCACTGGTGATGTGATCGTAGCCAGGTGCAATATCCGTGACTATAGGACCTAGAACATAGAAGGGAGCTCCACCGCAAAGGCTCTTTTGAATTCTGATATTCTCTGCTATCTGATTCATTGGAACATGGCCCGGACCCTCGATCATGGTCTGTACACCTGCAGATAAAGCCTTCTTCTGAAGTTCTCCAAGGGAAACAAGTTCTTCAATCTGGCCTCTGTCTCCGGCATCGGCGATGCAACCGGGGCGCAGACCATCACCCAGAGAAAATGTAACATCGTATTCCCTGAGGATTTCAGTCAGCCTGTCGAAACCGGAGTACAGCGGGTTCTCTTCGCCCCGTTTCTCCATCCACTCTGCCATAAGAGAGCCACCTCGTGAAACAATTCCCATTTTACGCCCCTGTTCCCGAAGGAGAGCCACGGATCGTCTTGTAACCCCGCAGTGCAGTGTAAGATAGTCTACACCGGCTTTGCAGTGATCCTCCACGGCGGAGAAAATCTCTTCAGCTGGAACATCTGCTACATCACGACCATCTTCCATGGCAACTCCGAAGACCTGATAAACAGGTACAGTTCCAAGAGGAACCGGGCTGGCTACAGTAATACTTTTGAGAATAGTTTTCCAGCCTGTTCCTGTAGAAAGATCCATAACTGTGTGTGCACCGGAGGAAACAGCCATCTTCAGTTTCTCCAGTTCCTCTTTTACAGACTCGTGATCCATTGAACTGCCTATGTTCGCATTTATCTTTATTTTGCTTCCACCGCCTATGATACACGGAGATGAGATATTTCTGGTGTTGTTAGACGGAACAACGGCGTGGCCAGCAGCTATTTCCCTGAGAGCATCTTCAACACATAGGCTTTCATTTTTAAGCGCAAGGAGCACAGCATTGTCTGCTTTACCCGTGCGTGCCTGTTCAATAATTGTATTTGACATGTTAACCTTTCCAGTTCTTATTACCCGGCGATTCCACCGAACATGAATTATAGTTTACTTCTCGGTGAACCGCATTCAATCTGGAGGAAGACATGATTTGTGCTGCAGTTATTACTATGTTGTCCGTTGTTCCGTCGTCTGGTGAGGCCCTTGACGCAATGCTGAAGGAACATCCGTTCCCTGTTGCTCAGGAAGCTATACTTATGGAGTATGGCGATCGGTTTCTTGTACCTGAAAGCCCTTCTCTTGTGGAAGCTGCTATTCTGAGGCAGTTTCACAGAATGGCTTTCCAGCTTCAGCCTGAACCTGTCAGCAGCCTTGCGAATTATGTTACAGAAAACTGGACTTCCCTGGATACGGAAACAAGGAATCTCTGGAGAGAGTATGCAGGAAGAACCGGGCTCAGTGTACCAGAGGATGCTGTTTCCAGCGAAAACCTCACTTCCATTCTTCGTTACTGTTCGGAAACAGGCAGTACTGTTCCTGACGTGAATACAGGGAATCTCACGGATCTGCAGCGTTATTACTACACTATGTCTCTTCCTCAGGATCAGGTTCTTGACTTTATTGAAGATCCCTGCTGGGCTGTGAGGAATGCAGTTCTTCAGAAAAATCCTGGTGCTGCTTTCGATATGCTTGATGACCCCTCACCCTATGTAAGAATGAATGCGGCGCTTGCAGCTGGTCGTGATGACATGCTTCTTGAAATGGCTTCGGCAGACGGCCCTCTGGGGCACATGTCTCTGGCGGGAGTGGGGCAGGTTCCAATACTGGAAGATACTCTGTTCAACAGCAGTGACCCCGCAAAACGGGCATCAGCTCTTCTGACTCTTCTGGACCTGGGGTGGACTGTTCCCTATTCGAAAGTTGATTATCTGCTCAGGGATGATTACCTGATGGTCAGGGCGATAACAGCAGATGCCACTGGAAGAAGCTTCGCAATGCCGGACGAGGGAAGCCTTCCCGAGGAAGTACCTGCTTTGCAGGAAGTGCCTGACCGCCTTGTGCTGGTTACCGATGCAGGAAATTTTACAATGACACTTCTGAAACAGCAGGCACCGCAAACCTGCAGGAGTTTCTGGTACCTTGCGGAAAAGGGGTTTTATGACGGAATCTACTTTCATCGCGTAATTCCTGGATTTGTTGCCCAGGCAGGCTGCCCGGAAGGCAACGGTTATGGAGGACCTGGCTACACGGTACCGGCTGAAAACAACACCGAAGCTTACCTGCGGGGAGTTGTTGGTATGGCCGATTCAGGTCCGGGTACTGCAGGAAGTCAGTTTTTCATCATGCTTGACAGTCAGAGACGGCTGGACTGCCGATACACGGTATTTGCGGTGGTGGAAAACACCACAGAACTTGACGAAATAGAAGTTGGTACAAGGATACTTGAAATTCGCAGTGTAAGTTCTTAGAATTGCCGTGACGATACACTATTAACTACCTCATCGGAGAATTTTACATGACACAGAAGAAAGTGCTTGTTACTGGTGCAATGGGTCAGATAGGCAGCGAACTAACAGGGGAGTTGAGAAGAAAATACGGTTCAGATAGTGTGGTTGCAACGGATATTCGGAAGCCGGAGGGAATTCTTGCGGAATCAGGACCATGCGACACTCTTGACGTAACCGACAGATCAGCTGTTTTCAGCATGCTTAAAGAATACGATATAAACACAGTTTACCACATGGCTGCAGTTTTAAGTGCCACAGGAGAAAAACACCCGGCTCTGTGCTGGAACGTGAACATGAACGGTTCCATAAACATAATGGATGCTGCGGTTGAACTTGGTCTGGGAACAGTAATGATTCCCAGTTCCATCGCAGCATTCGGGCCTGAAACCCCCAGATTCAACACACCTCAGGAAACAATTCTCAGGCCCAGAACCATGTACGGTGTTACAAAGGTATGTGGAGAGCTTCTTGGAGATTACTATGTGAAGAAGTTTGGAGCTGATATACGCGGTGTTCGCTACCCGGGTATAATAAGCTCTGAAACACTTCCAGGTGGTGGTACGACAGATTACGCCGTTGATATATTTTACAAGGCAGTTGAAAAAGGCAGCTACACATGTTTTGTAAAAAAGGACACAAAACTTCCCATGATGTACATGCCCGACTGTATCAAAGCTACCATTGATCTTACCGAAGCCGACAGAAGCTCACTTGTTCACAGCTGTGAATACAACCTTGCTGCTCTCTCGTTTACCGCAGGAGAACTGGCTGCGGAGATAAAGAAACACATACCTGGTTTTGAAGTTACATACAAGCCGGATTTCCGTCAGGCAATAGCTGATACCTGGCCAGCCACAATTGATGATTCTGCAGCAAGAACCGAATGGGGCTGGAAGCCGGAATGGAACCTTGAAAACATGACTGCTGACATGTTGGAGAAGCTAAGAGCGAAAATCTGATTCCTGCACTGTTGGAGCTGAACAAGGCTCCGGAGCAATTGGTGGAACCGGCAACTCAAGGGAGTCTTTTGTTGCCGGCGGTGAAATATTTGAAAAAACAGGTGATACCGGAAGAGCACTGGAGCTTTATATCAGGGCAAGGAAGATTGCCGGGCATCTCAATATCGGAAAAATACTAAGAGAACTGGATGAAAAAATAGCTGCTTTGAAGAGCTGACCAGTCAGTTAAGTTGCCTTGCAAGCACCACAACCTGTGCGTCGCTGATTCTTTCACCAGCGCAAACCGCTTCAGCAAAGACAATGTATCTGCCAACTGGAAAACTGTTTCCGGACCATTCCAGAACAAGTAGTTCACCTGGAGAGATGGCGGAATACAGTTTCTCGATCTGCATTCCCCGTACATCAAAGACTTTCACAGTAACATTGCATGCCTGCATGGGCAGATTCACCTCAATTCGCAGAGGAGTGTCAGGCGGGTTGAAAACTGTTGGTATCAGTGTTAGAAACTCACCGGATGAAACGGAGCCAATACTGTTTTCAGCCCCTGGAGTTCCACTGCAGATTGATGTGCCCCAGTTGTTCTCGATAAATCCGTATACACTGCAGCTGCGTCTTTCAAGGCTTGCACCGGAGTTACCTCCCCACTGGCTGGTGTAGGGAACCATATCAACCACTTGAGAACCATCTATAAGTGTTAGTGTGTCTCCTGAATTGTTGAGTGTGGGCCATTGGTCAAGTTCAAAGACCGGGCAGGTAACGCTGCCCCAGCGATTCTGAAACTCTTCCTGGTCTGCTGTAAGAACAATGTACTTCCCGGGAGCAAGCTGTTCATCGGGAAGAGGTGAAGATGTGGCTGGGTCGGAGATGGTGAACCCAGTGAGAGAAACAACATTTTGTGTACTGTTGAACAGTTCAAGCCACTCGGTTTCACTGTAGAAAATTTCATTGACACATACAGTTGCCGGGGGATTCCAGACTGTAAGCGATGTGTTGTTAGACTGGTTTACATCCAAAGCACACTGCAGGTTGCCTGTTACCACCGATTCCTCAGCCGTTCCCTGCCAGACGGTGTGCAGTGCAAGCGTGTCTCCCATGGCAGGAGGAGGTGGAGAAAAACTGCAGATTTCATCGTCATCGATGGATATTCTGACCGTGAGGCTGCCCTGTGAAACAGTATCTGTACCGGTACTTGTAATATCTACTTCAATTGTTGCCTGTGTGGTTTCCTCGCCCATGGGAGGATTGACTGATGTAGAGACAACTGCGTAATCAACACCTTCAGTAACAGCTTCCGGAGGCGCTCCCGGGGTTGGACCCCACTGCGAAGTGAACCAGTTGTTTTCCAGATCGGGAAGCCTGGGCAGAATTCTTTCCACGCTTAGGTCGGTGCCGGGATTGTAAGGGATGCTGTCTGCCGGGTTTCCGGGGGTTCCGTACGTGGATACGCACAGTGTATCATAAAAAAGAAGTACCGGATCGTTGCCGGAGAGACCGTCTCCAATAGTGGTGTTGGCGGGGTAGAGGATAACCGTTTCCGGAGGAATATCGTAAGGCATACTTCCACTGTTGTACTCCGGATCGAGTACGAGCGCATAGCCTCCGGGAGTGAGGAAAGCTGTGGTTTCAGGAACAAGATTGTCTTGAGAATCATTGTCTGTTAGCACAAAGACGCTTAGGTCTGCAAGCCCTGGCCCGGGAAAGAACAGTTCTACAAATTCATCGCAGTCCTGGTTGGAAGGGCTGCACAGAACTTCGGTTATCACAGGCCACGCCGGATTGTATGGCAGAAACAAACAGTGCTGTGTGTTGTTTGACACAACAGTATCGGCAGAGTTTTGTATGGTGGCTGCAGCAACAAAAAGACCACTGTCAGGCAGAGATACCACTGCAGTTACAGTATCGCTTTCACCGGCTGCCAGTGTTAGTGTACACTGGTGAACTGTTTCACCGGCTGAAGGCTGCAGATCACCGTCGAGGTCGAAGAAGAACGAGCAAAGACCCTGTGCGTCAAGAGAACCGCAGTTGCTGAACACTGCTGAAACAGCACTGTCGACCCAGATGGTGTCTGTGCTCAGGTCTGACCAGCCCTGGTTTTCTTCATAAACTCCCGGTGTGCCTCCTGGGGGTGAGGCGATCCAGTTGAATTCAGCGTCAGGCCCATCGGAGGTAACACGTTGCATGGAACAGCCGTCTCCTGGGTTGAAGGGAATACTGTCGAGGCCATCATCGTCGCACATCAGAGGGTCATCGTAAAGAAGGGGAGTTCCGGAAGTGGACAGAAGCAGTGACAGCGACGGATCGCCTGGAAGGTACAGAAGAACCGGGTCATCAGTTGTAAGACCGTTGCCCAGGGTTGTGTTTGCTGGCGTGAACAGGGGCGTTCCCGGGGGAATTTCAAGGGTGCCCTGATACTCCGGGTCAATAATAAGTGCTGTCTGACCTGCCGCTATATACCTGGGCCCATCCAGGGCAACAACAATATCTACAGCATCACCGTCTGTAAAACTGCATCCGGCAAGGGGGAAAACTCCAGGCCCCATGTAGAAAACCTCAATGAACTCTTCCTGATCTTCGTTGAGTGGGTTAGCCATAACCTCTGTAATCACCGGATTTACGCCACCTCCAGTTGAGAAATGTACTCTGACGGAAGTTCCAGGTGCAGAGCAAACAGCAGGGTACCAGCCGGTATCAGGGGCCGAGAAAAGCACCTGAAGAGTATCTGTTTCACCGGGATTCAGGTTTCCGGCAGGGCAGGTGAAAAGAACTTCTTCCCACTGGGCAATCGAGTCTCCGTCTGCGTCTATAAACAGAATCACCTGGCCGGTATCTGGTGAAACAGTGCCCCGGCAGGAAACCAGTGCTGTAAGCTGAACAGTTGAGCCCGGTGCGGGATCGGTTTGTGAAAGAAACAGCGAATCTACTGTGATTACAAATGTGTCTGGAGGTGTGTCAGTTGGAAGACCGGGTGTGGGCTCCCCAGCGTACCAGTTTGCTTCGCAGTCGGCACCGCTTATGGGGTACCTTCCCAGGGACTGTGCTTCTCCTGGGTTGAATGGAATGGAATCGAGGCCGTCGTCATCGCAGTTGTGCCAGTCATCGGATTTAAAAGGCGTTCCGAAGCTGGAAACAGCATCGGCCTGCGCTGTTCCAGACGGAAGATACAGTGTTAAAGGGTCGGATGCCGCAGCAAGGCCGTTACAGATCGAGTGATCGCCTGTGGTGAGTATCAGTGTTCCAGCCGGGAATACAAGCCAGGGGTCAAGCGGGTAGTCTTCTTCCAGAAGAACAGCAAACCCTTCCGGCGGAACAATGGTGGTTCCTGTGATTACATCGCTCTGGGGAAACGCTCCGGTCCAGGGGAGTAAATCGTCAAGAGCATCTCCATCGGTAATGCAGTACCCGGAAACATCGAGAGAATCTGTGGAATCGTTGTACAGTTCAACAAACTCTCCTGTTGTTTCGTTAACAGGGTTCGAGCAGACCTCGGTTACAACGGGGGTATTGCAGAGAAATGCCACGAACATGATGATGTATTCCATACTGAAAGTAACCGACATAAGTACTGAGTTTTCAAGGTGCAGGCAGAATCATAAGCTATGAAAGAGGCAGGAGAACCGAGAAGCTCCCCTGCCCTTACATTTCCGTTAGCAGCCGGAACATGCAACTCTGTCTGTAAGCATACTGCTCAGTTGGTAATAATCAGCTTTCTTATCGCCGAATCGGAACCGGATTGCAGTCTTGCAAAATAAATACCAGGCTGAATGCTGCAGCCTCCGGAGTTGTTGCCAGTATCCCAGCATACCTGGCCGGAAGCTGTAATGGCTTTGCTCCAGACCTGTCTTCCAGAAACATCGTAGATGGAAATATCACCGGAAGAACCGGCGAACCCCGCAGCAAAAAACACAGAACTGCCGGAAACAACAGGATTCGGGAAGGGTCCTTCAAGTGTTACTGTCTGCGAAAGGGATGATTCCGGGTCTGCCCCTTCAATTCCGGTTACACTGGTGAGGGGTTTAAGGGTTGGGTCATGAAATCCGTGCCAGTCGAGAATACAGTAGAGCTCAGTGTCGTAACCGCCATTCCACAAAGGTACACGGCGGTCTTTGGAGGTTGCAAACGCCGAGCCTATAAGATTGTTTCCATTCTGAAAAACCTCTTCTGTCAGGTAGATACACAGCCACTCACTTACTCCAACATTCGGTGGGTCACCCCATCCGTAACTTGTGTTGAACATGACAGAAACAGCTCCGCCGTTTGCGTTGTGCCACAACGCTTCAGCACAGGATTCTCCGTTGTGGAACGCACCAGGCATACAGGCAATGCTGTGATGAATACCCGCCTTGCTTCCATTTGCAAGCCCTGCGGCTATGGAGTTGCTCATCATGTCCTGCGGAGGTAATCCCCAGTATACACCCTGTACACTTCCATGACCGGCATAGTGCACCCAGTTGGCGCCATCGTTGATAACCTGAATATGGGTTGTGTAGCCGTCGGTGGAACGGGGAGTTTCATACGCTTTATTCAAGGTCCACCCGGAGGAAAGATTTGCAGCGATGGAGTCGCAGACTGTTGCGCCTGTGTAATCGCCAAACAGAAGTGCTCCGCAGAGCATTGCAGTTGTCTGCCAGTCTCCCGCAGGTGCAGTGCTTTCATACATTGTGGTTCTTTCCACAAACAGTGTGGCCTCATCTACTGAATCGAAGAGAGCTCTTCCAACAGAAATATCAGAGTAAAGATCAAGAGAGTCATTTGTCTGACCGTAGTTGTGATCACCGTTGGCGTCCCAAGTACCGTTGAGATCGCTGTAGTAGTGATCAACAGGTACAGTATCGGTGGAGCCTTCACAGGAGAGAGTAATCATCCTGACCGGAACAACGGTTTCATCTCCTGCGAGAAGCACATACTTGATTCCGTCGGTGCTGTGTCTTTGTATTATATAGTTGCGAAGCTTTTCAGGATCATCATAACCGGTTGTGCCTGAAAGAATACTGGCGATGTCAACAAGCTCAGTGGAAATGCCCTGACCGTTCTTAAAGGTAACAAACGGTTCAAAAATTGAAGTGTATGTGCTGGAAGTAATTACAAGATAGTCCACAGAATCGAAGCCACGGGAGAGAGGGGTACAGAACTGAATATCCCTGGGATTACTTATCCAGCCTTTCAATTGTTCAGCAGCAAACTCGGCCTGAGATGGAGAAACAGCTTCGGCGGCTCTTTCGTCCCAGCTCACCGAGACATCAACAGATCCTGAAAACTCAAGTTCTCTGGAAACAGGGTTGTACAGGTAGGGATAAACAAGGAAACTTACAATGGTAAAGCCTGATTTATCGCCTGTTCGCAGGTTCTGAACCCGGTTTTCCGGCCAGAACCGATTGGAAGAGTAGATGGATTGATCCTCGCGGATAACTTCCGGAGTAGAAGCCATTGCGCTGAAAGGTCTGGGAACTGCAGCTGGCTGTATAACACCGGATATGCCCAGAATCCTCTTGTTTGCAGCAACAGCTGAAACACTTACATTTTCTGCTCCGGATGGAATTACAAGAGCAACAACCCTTGAAGGCAGCAGAGGTTCACCCGGCTGACCGTAGGGCTGACAACCGGAAAACTGAATTCTGGAATAGCCCATGTGAGTGTACTCAACAGAATTCCCATGCTGGAAATCAACATGGTAAGTCAATTGACCTCCGTATGAAGTCATGCACAGCAGCAGCAAGACACACACAGTTCTAGTCATGATACTCAACTCCAAACTGGCGTGGGGGAACTCTCCACTTAGAAACCCAGTATGGCATAACAATAATATATGTTTTCCGCGGTAGATGAAAAGCCCCTACTAGCCGCACCGTAAATCACCGTTTTGTGATCTCCTGTTTTCCTACAGGTTTGATATGTTATAATTTCCGATGTGATGCTTTGTGGGGTTACATCGGCTGAAGGATGGTATTCCGTTATTTTGTTTTCTGTTTGAGCGCCGAACAGAAACTGCTGAGGCTCGGTTCCGGCTTCAATCCGTCGAGGTTCTGAACGGTATTTCCCCGGTTCTTTTCAGGTTCCCCGACGGTACAATCCAAATTCAGGCGATTGCCTGAGCTGCGAAAGGATGTATCGTGAAAAAAACAGGAAACACACTCAGTGATGTTCAGGAGGTCTACAGCGGTTTTGAAGGTGCGCTGTGGGAACTCATTATGGGTGAACAGATTCACGTTGGCGGTTTTGCCAGTTCGAAAGCTTTAGGCGATTCTGCAGGCTGGAAAAAAGATGAAGAAGTTCTTGACTTGTGCAGCGCTGTAGGCGGAGGTCTGCGGTTTCTGGCAAGAACTTACGGGGTTAGGGCGTACGGCGTTGATGCTACTCCTCACATGGTCGACAGAGCCAGGCAAAGAGTGGCAGCGGATGGTTTTGAAGACAGAATTGAGATCAAGCTTGGTGATGTGACCGACATTCCATATCCTGCTAAAAGATTTGACGGTGTGTGGGGTGAAGACACATGGTGCTATGTGGAAGACAAGGAGAAGCTGATAAAGGAAGCAGCCAGGGTTCTTAAGCCGGGAGGCAGAATTGCATTTACAGACTGGCTTATCGGACCTTCCGGCATGAGTGAAGAGGATTCAGAAAGAATCTGCAACACAATGAAATTCCCGTATATGCTTAACCAGAAGGAATACGAGGCACTTCTGACAGACAATGGATTCAAAATCATTGAATCTGTGGATCTCACAGATACAATGGCAGAGCACATACAGAGTTATCTTGGGCAGCTCGCCGGACAAAGACATTTTGATGCAATGCAGATTCTCGACTGGAACTACGACGTATTCAACTTTCTTGGAACTGAGTTCTCCTTCATGCTTGAGAAGGCTAAAGCCGGAGAGTTTGGGCGGGGCAGGCTGGTAGCTGTTAAACAGTAGATGCATCCTCTTTCGTCAGCTGTACAAGAACTCTATCTTAAAGAGCTTTCGCATCTTAATTCGCTTCGGAAAACCGGGTTAAATACCGGAGCTGTTGTTTGCAGAGCTTTTCCTCCGGCTGTTCTGGCCGGTCTTGGAATAAGACCGGTCAGAATACCGGTTGATGTTTCCGTTGAAAAAAGAGATACTGCCGGTAATCTGGTCAGACAGGATGTCTGTCCGCTTGTGCAGGGGCTGCTGGGAGATATTCAGTCAGACTGCTCAGACTTCATAGTGGGAATGCACACCTGCGACATGACAAGACGGCTGTTTCAGGAGAGTGACCGGTTTTCCAGAATTCCTGTACACCAGATTCAGCTTCCTGCAACGAAAGGAGATGCTTCCCTCAGGTTTTTTACCTCACAGGTCGACCGAATCTGCAGAGATCTTGCAACTAATGGGTTTTCTTCAGGTTATAACTCTTCAGCAGCGGAAGACTGGTATTGTTCCACAATGGAGGCAGCTTCTTTCCTCAGATTGAAGGCAGACACAATTCCTCCGGTAGCCCTGCAGTACATACTGCACCTTTTCAGAATAGCGGACCCTGCAACACTGAAAAAGAAGATAGAAAAACTGCTGGATTCAACAGGGCCATACGAACCGGAGTTTACACTGCTTCTTACCGGCAGCCCTGTTGTTCCCGGTGACAACATTGTTGCCGAAACTGTTGAAGCAATGGGAGGAGCACTTGTTCCGGTAAACTGCACCGGTTTTCAGATGTTTCCCGATAAATCCGATAAACCGGATGACTTCTCAATCGCTACTCTCTGCAGGATATACTTTGAATCCATGAAGTGTGTAAGATGTCGTCCGAATAATGAAACATTCACTCACACAGCAGAAGAACTCAGATTCACAGGTGCTCATGGTCTGATTGTGAAAAGTCTCAAATTCTGCGACTTGTGGTTCACCGAAAAGGCCAGAATGAAACAAGCATTTAAGGTACCTGTGCTGGTTCTCGACACAGCATTTTCCAGGGGAGAGAACGAAAGAACTGCAGTAAGGGTGGAATCCTTTGTGCAGTCTCTGGAGGGTATATGAATGATCCGGTAGAGCAGCTCACTACAGAGCAGTGGGAGCATCGTATAAAGGATGTTCCCATAGAATTTTTCAACAGCTGTCGGTTTCTGCGCAACACAGTACCCGGTGGTGTTCCCTATCTTTTCAGTCCGTACGAGTACTCCTGCAGGGGTGATCACCTGTTAAGGAGGCTGAAATACGACAGCAGTTTCGCGTCACTCAGGTTGTGGGCATTCCTCTTCAGCGAAAAAGACAGATTGTTTCTTGCAAAAGAGAAGGGCAACAAGATAGTAACCCTGATGAAAGATCTGGGGCAGACGGCTGTTATTTCCTACGCTTTTCCGGGGCAACTGTCGTTTTACGCTGACGAACTGTGGTGGGCGC
>Ga0256845_1000308_pt1 | contig 46793 bp, 40 predicted proteins | sample RiftiametaG_FD_189101 | JGI IMG/M metagenome (GOLD analysis project Ga0256845, IMG submission 189101) | Tube worm associated microbial communities from hydrothermal vent at the East Pacific Rise, Pacific Ocean - Riftia | ecosystem: Host-associated > Annelida > Integument > Unclassified ...
TTTATTATCAGTAATAATCTAAATAGCAATCAAATACATACAAAATATTTTACTGTTGCTTTTGCATCTATTTTGTTTGGTGTATATTTTATAATTATTCATAAAAATATTTTTTCACATGTCGTTGGTTATCTGATAATTGAGAATGGAATTTTTCTCTTATCCTTGGCAGTAGGCAGTGTTATGCCAATGATGGTAAACCTCGCAATATTACTCGATGTACTTATGGGAGTGCTTATTTTGGGCGTTTTTATTAATCATATTGGTGATACTTTCAAAAGTATTGAAATAGACCAATTATCAAAATTAAAAGATTAAAGCTATGATTTTCACATTTATAATAATAGCTTTTGTATTAAGCTTTTTCATATTTGTTGGCAAAAATAAAATTGTAACAAGTATATCGCTGAGTATTTTTTCTATAAATATTTTAATGTTAACGGTTTATTCGTATCAACACATAAATCAAACAGATAGTTTATACTATAAATTTGATGCCATAAGTATTTTAATGACCGGAATTTTAAGTGTACTTAGCATTGCATCATTTTATCATAGTTTTTTGTTTTTAAAACGAAATAATAATAACGAAAAACAAAAATCAATATATTTTGCCTCCTTGATAATGTTTATCACTACAATGGTAAGTACGTATTTTACCGAAAATATGGCTTTGTTATGGGTTAGCATTGAGGCAACAAGTTTATTTGTTTCCATTTTAATATTTCATTCTCGCGATAAAAATGCGATGGAAGCAACTTGGAAATATCTGTTTATTTCTTCGGTTGGACTTGCCATTGCATTTATTGGAATATTATTTTTGAGTATAGTTGCCAGCGAAAACGGAATAAACAACCTTAACTATTCCAGTTTATTGTATATTGCTCAAAATATGAACCCTGTTTGGGTCAAAATCTCATTTATTTTAATCTTAACAGGTTTTTCGGTTAAGATGAGTATTTTTCCTTTATACGCTGTGGCTATCGATGCTAAAACAATGGCTGCATCACCTGTAAATGCTCTAATGTCAACTGCATTAGTGAATGTTGGTTTTATCGGGATTTTTAGAATTTTTACAATAATTGCAAAAACTTCGGCTTTTGTTTGGGCACAACATATTTTAATGATTGTTGGAGTTATTTCCATTTTGATAACTGCAATTCAACTTACTCGTGTAAAGCGACTTAAACGACTTTTGGCATTTTCGTCAATGGAGCATATGGGACTTGTGGTAATTGGTTTAGCAGTTGGCGGAATAGGGTTTTATGCCGCTATTTTACACCTTATTTTCCATTCTTTAATTAAAGCCGGTTTGTTTTATCAACTGGGTTCAATTCGTCATTATTTTAAATCTATTTGGATAAAAGATACAGGTATCTATTTCAAATTAAATCCCTTAGGAGCATTAGCTCTTATTTTAGGAATACTTTCAATTTTGGCAATTCCCCCATCTGGTTTGTTTATTAGTGAGCTTATGATTTTTAAAGCATTGTTTTTTAATGCAAATTATTTTGTAGCCATTTTTGTGCTTTTCCTTTTAAGTGTAATTATTTACATAATTGCAAAGCGGACTTTTCACCTTTTGTATGCCGATGTTTCCGATGATTTATTGTCAGAAAACATTAAGCCTAACCCTTACGAAACAATTTCGCAGTTCGTATTATTTGGTTTGGTTATCTATCTGGGAATAAATCCACCGCTGTTTTTTACCGATTTAATTAATGCTGCAATCACTGTTTTAAATTAATATATGATGATAGAAAAACAGAAAACATCACGCATAAGCAACAATCAATCTATTGATATAGATAACATTACACTATTATCTTATGATGATTTTTATACTACTGTAATAGATTTGTTTACCAAAGAGAAAAATCATTGTCTTAATTATTTTGCTTACAGTGATAATGACAACTTGCGTTTTATTATGGCTGTTGCCGATGATAAAAACCACGATATTATTTTACTCTCACATATTTTAAAATCATCAGAAAAGAAAGAATTATTATCGCTTAGCGAGAAAATTTTTGCCTTACATATTTTTGAAAGAGAGATACACGAAAACTTTGGTGTTAATTTCACAAATCACCCTTGGTTAAAACCTGTTAGATTTGCACATAACAGAGCAGATAAAAATCTACAAATAAACAATTATCCTTTTTATTCGATAAAAAGCGAAGAACTACACGAAGTCGGAGTTGGACCTATCCACGCAGGAATTATTGAACCCGGCCATTTTCGGTTTATCTGCAATGGTGAAAATGTGTTACATCTCGAAATTCAATTGGGTTGGCAACATAGAGGTATTGAGCAACTTTTCTTAGATAAAAAACAAAATTTGCAACGTAATTTATTAGCCGAAAATATTGCAGGCGATACAGTTACAGCTCATACAAGCACTTTCACTCAAACCATTGAGGCTCTTGCCAATAAACAAGTTACCGAACAAACCCAAATAGAACGAGCATTGGCAATGGAGTTGGAACGAATTGCTGTGCATACAGGCGATATTGGTGCTTTATGTGTTGATGCAGCATATCATTTGGGAGCAAATGTTTTTGGCATTTTGCGAACAGCAATAATCAATTTTACACAATTTTGGTGTGGTAATCGTTTCGGAAAAAGTTTAGTAAGAATTGGAGGAACACATTTTCCTTTTACCGAAGAATTAAAAAAAGAACTGCTTGATGTTTTAGCAAAATTTCAAACACAATTTGATGAAATGGCAGATTTAACTTACCGTTTGCCGAGTGTTCAAAATCGTTTCGATTATGTTGGAACAGTTACGCAAAAACAAGCACAATTAATAGGCACAGTGGGCTTATCTGCTCGTATGTCCGATATTGAAAGAGATATTAGAGTTTCGCACCCAAATATTGCTTATCATAAATTTCCTTACGAAACCATTACTGTGAAAAAAGGCGATGTTTTTGCTCGTTTTCTGTTAAAGAAAAAAGAGATACGTAAGTCTATTGAGTGGATTAGAAATATAATGGATAACTATACTTTTGAGGCATCAAAAACAGAAAAGCCAAACTATAATTTAGACTTACAAGCCAATAAATTAAGTATTTCGGTTAACGAAGCTTGGCGTGGCGAAGTTTGCCATTGTGCTATTACCAACGAAAAAGGCGAATTGAAACATTATAAAATTAAAGACCCATCAATGCACAACTGGAAAGCTTTGGAATTATCCTTAAGAAATGTGGAAATATCTGATTTTCCCATCAATAATAAAAGCTATAATTTAAGTTATTGTGGTCACGATTTATAAAATTTAGAGATGATAAAAGAAATTAAAGTAATAAAACATAATGGCAAACAGTATATTCCTGATTTGCGTAATGTGAAATTGCGTGCCCCTTTTCGTGGCAGACCTGAAATATCTACCGCAAAAGTTGATGAACAAGCATTAGCAGATATTTGTCCTTTGGGTGCAATATCGGTTAATCCCGTAAGCTTAGATATGGGCAAATGTGCTTTTTGTGGAGAATGTTCTTTTGCTTTTCCCAATAAAATTAAATTTACACAAGACTATAAAACATCATCGAATATAAGAGAAAATTTAATTGTAAAAGAAGGCGATACAAATGCTATCTCTTTTTGTAAAGATAAGATTAGAAACGAAGTAAGAAAAACTTTTGGTAAATCCTTAAAATTGCGACAAGTATCGGCAGGTGGCGATAATTCTTGCGAAACAGAATTGGGTGCAGCAGGAAATGCTAATTTTGATATGGGACGATATGGTATTGAGTTTACCGCATCGCCACGCCACGCCGATGGTATTGTAGTTACAGGACCAATTACGGAAAATATGGCGGAACCTTTACGTATTGCTTACGATGCCATTCCTGAACCAAAAATATTTGTTCTTTGCGGTGTAGATGCTATTAGTGGAGGTCTTTTTGCTGACAGCAAAGCAATTAACCGAAGTATTTTAAAAGATATAAAAGTTGATTTATTTATTCCGGGAAACCCTTCACATCCGCTTACAATTATTAATGGAATTTTAGACTTGACTAGAAAATTTATGAAATAATACACAGTAACATTACTCATAAAATGCCGAATAACAATCAATTTAACTAAAAAATTAAAATATAAACAAATAGCATAGTAAACTATGTTTGATTCAATAAAATACTCAACACTTCATTCACTTACTATAAAGGTCACATAAAAATTTCATACCCTCAAAAAATAACTTATAATTTTATTTTAAAAGTATAATAATGATACTATTTTTGATAGCACCAAAACTGCAATTAGTATGAGACCTCCACATAATTTAAAGAAATACATTGACAAAAACTATAAAAATAAGTTTTGTATAAATATTAATATTAAAATGACCATTTTTAAAAAAATACTGCTCACCTTATCAATAACAGTAATGTTTAGTGCTATATCGGCACAAACTTACGTAAATGATTCATCGCTGATAGAAACACCTTCAGGATTAAAATATAAAATAACCAAACAAGGACACGGTAATTATCCCAAATCGGGCGATAGAGTTTGGGTGCATTATTATGCAAAATTTACCAACGACTCAATATTTGCAAGCACTGCCGAAACAGGACCTCTTGATGTTTATTTGGGAATGGGGCAAATTATTAAAGGTTGGGAAGAAGGATTACGGCTCATAAAACCCGGCGGAGCTATTGTTTTGGTGGTACCACCCGAATTGGGATACAGTGATAAACCTTATAAAAACATTCCTGCCAACTCAACAATAATTTACGAAATTGCACTTTTGCAAGTTGACAGTGTAGATAAAGTAAAACCCTACGATATTGCAGGCAAAACACTGCACAAAGCAAAAAAAGGACTGAAATATTATATTATAAACGAAGGAACAGGCAGTTTTGCAAAAGCAGGCGACAATGCTTACGTGCATTTTACAGGCTATCTACCCGACGGAAAAATATTTGATTCATCGGTAAAACGCGGCAAACCTGCGAGAATTACCGTAGGTGCAAATCAGGTTGTTAAAGGTTGGGATACAGGACTTACATTTATGAAAAAAGGAAGTAAAATTCGTTTGATAATTCCCGCGAAACTTGCTTACGGAAGAAAAGGTTATAAAAATATTGTACCGCCAAACACTCCCATTACTCTCGACCTTGAAATGATTGATATTGTGCCGCCTCCCGAAGTAAAAATGTGGGACAGCACAGGCAAGCAAATTCATACCACCGAAAGCGGATTAAAATATATTATTTTTAACAAAGGCGAAGGCGATTTAATAAAGGATGAAGATATTGTCACCGTACACTATTCGGGATATTTTACCGACGGTAAACTGTTCGATTCTTCGGTAAAACGATTTGAACCCATACAATTTCCCGTAGGTGCGGGATTTGTAATTGACGGATGGGACGAAGGAATAAAACTAATGCGAAAAGGTGCCAAGTTTCAATTTATTATTCCGTCTGAGCTTGCTTACGGAAAAGAAGGAAATCCTCCTACTGTTAAACCCGATACCGACTTAATTTTTGATATTGAAATAATTGATGTTATCAAATAATTAAAAATTCAAGGAAAATATTGCAAATTAAACAGTTGAAAATATGGATGAACCAAAAAAACTATTTTCACAAAAAGATATTGCTATTGCTACTTTTTTTGGCGGACCTGCTGCTGCCGGATATTTAGTGAAAAAAAATTACCAAGCATTTAATCAAGAAAATAAAGGTAACAACGCTTTTATTATCGGAATTATTTCAACCTTATTAATTTTTGCCGGAATATTTTCAATTCCGGAACATATAATCGATAAAATTCCCAATGCATTAATACCTTCAATTTATACTGGTATAATTTATTTGATTGTTGAAAATATTCAAGGAGATTTGCTTAAAAAGCATAAAGAATTAGGAGGAGATTTTTATAGTGGCTGGAAAGCTGCAGGAATTGGAGGCATTTTTATGGCTGGTTTACTTTTATTTATTGTAGGAACTGTTTTTCTTATAGAAGATTTATCTAAACCGGACTTTGATACTGTTACCTATGATAATGAAATTGCAAAATTTATTAAAAATGAAAATAATGCCCTTGCTGTATTTAATGTAATTAATAATACTATTGACACTCAATATTTAATAAAGGAATTTAGTAAAGACATTATTTTATGGAAAGAAAACAAAGAAATTATCAATAAAATTAACTCTATTAATAACTTACCTAACGAATTACTTGAACAAAACAAAAAATTATTAAAATATTGTGATTTAAGAATACACCAAAATGAGATTTTTATAAAAACTATTTTAGAGGATACTGATAAATATGCTTCGGAAATTGACGAAATAAAACTAAAAATTAATAATTTACTGGACGAACTAAAATAACAATAAAACAATTACAAGAGATTACAAATCTGATACTAAACCAAATGAAAAATAACAAAACTCAAAAAAAAATGAATTTCAATTGGCAAAATATTAATAATAAAAAAATTCTAATACTATTTTTTTTCATCGGTTTTATTCTTTACGGCAACACCTTATTTAACAAATACGCCCTCGACGATGCCATTGTAATTACCCAAAACAGTTTTACAAAACAGGGACTTAAAGGCATTTCCGATATTTTAAAATACGATACATTTACAGGTTTTTTCGGTAAAGAAAAAGAACTTGTTGCCGGAGGTAGATACCGCCCATTGTCACTTATCACCTTTGCTGTTGAATACCAACTATTCGGAGAAAATCCATTTATAAGTCATCTTATCAATATCCTTATTTATATTTTTATTTCATTTTTAATTTACAAACTGATTTTACTACTGCTTACCTCACCAAAATATGTCTCAATAAAAAAGCAAACGGCAATATTCACCGCCATTATTTTTCTCTTACATCCTACTCATACCGAAGTAGTTGCAAACATCAAAGGCAGAGATGAACTTCTCAGTCTTTTTTTCTCTCTTCTCGCATTTTTATCTTCATATAAATATTTAGCAAATAAAAAATATTTAAACCTGATACTCTCTTTTATTTGGCTGTTTTTAGGACTTTTATCAAAAGAAAACGCCATAACATTTATTGCCGTAATTCCCGCTGCAATATGGTTTTTTACCGACAACAATTATAAAAATATTATTAAAATCACAACTCCGCTTGTTACTGCAAGCATTGTTTTTCTTATCATCAGGCACAATATTTTAGGAGAATTTCACACAAACACAGGCAACGAACTTATGAATAATCCTTTTCTACAAACCTCATCAAATCAAAAATATGCAACAATTTTATTCACATGGTTAATTTATCTGAAACTGCTGATTTTCCCGCACCCACTAACCTACGACTATTACCCTTACCATATCCAACTAACCGATTTTACAAATATTTTTGTCTTAATTTCAATTGTAATACTAATCTTTCTCTCCGCTGTTTTCCTTATCGGGATAAAAAGAAAGAGCATAGTTTCGTTTGCAATATTCGGCTTTACGGCAACATTCCTACCCGTATCAAATTTACTTTTCCCTGTGGGAACTTTTATGAATGAACGTTTTATTTTTATGCCATCGCTGTTTTTTTCCTTTGCAATAATTTACCTTTCGGTAAAAAACTTTAACAAAAACAGTGCTGCAAAAGCAATTATCATTGGGTTGGCTGCTTATGCAGTTTTATTTTTTCCCGTTAAAACAATCGCACGCAATAAAATTTGGAAAAACGATTTTACACTATTTACCACCGATGTAAAAATATCTGCCGGAAGTGCAAAAGGCAACTGCTCGGCAGGCGGTAAGTTATGGGAAAAAGGCAAAACCGAAACCGACAAACAAAAACAAAAAGAATTGTATAACAAAGCCGAACAATACTTACAAAAATCACTTGAAATTTATCCAAACTATGCCGATGCTTTGTTGCTGTTGGGTAATGTTCTGTTCGACAACAAAAAAGATATTGAAGGAGCTGCAAAATGCTATCTGAAAGTATTGCAGCAACAAAATGCTAACAAAAATGCTCTAAAAAACATTGATATTGTTTTACAACAATCAAAAAACAGAGATTTACAACTAAAATTCTACAAACAAATTGAAAAAACAAACCCCGAAAGTTATATTGTAAATTACAGACTTGGCGTTCTTTACGGACGATATTTCAACCAAATTGATAAAAGCATTCAATATCTTGAAAAAGCACATAAAATAAATCCCGACAAAATAGAAGCAATTAAAGATTTAGGCACAGCATACGGTATTGCGGGTAAAAATAAAAAGGCTTACGCTATTCTAAAAAAAGCCTTACAAACAGATAAAACCGATGCTCAAATATATATTAATCTTGGTATTGCTGCCTCAAACATAGGATTGACAAACGAAGCACAACAATATTTTATACAAGCTGAAAAATTAAAAACACAAAAACGATAACACCAATGGCATAATTTTTGCTTTGTCAATATTGTTTTTCAAATATTTATCTTACTAAAAAATATTTAACAAAAGTTTATCTTTATTGTTAAAGTTTATATATTCATAAAAAACACAACTATGAAACAGTTTATCGTATTATTATTACTATCCTCTTTTTTTCTTACGACAACAGCACAAGAAAAAAACAAAAAAAGACTTACTCGCGAAGAAAAAAAAGAACTTAAACGCCAACAAAGAGAAGAAGCCGAAAAACTTGTAAGTGCAATGATAGAAGCACGACAATTTGTTTTACTTGCAGATAATATCCGAAATCGTCAAGGACGAACATATCCGGTAAGCAGCAACATTAACTTTGTATTGGTTGACTCTACAAAAGCCACTTTTCAATTCGGCTCGGTAAGTATAATAGGAATTAACGGAGTTGGCGGAGTTACCATTGATGGAAATATAACACATTATGATGTTAAAAAATATGAAAAATCGGGAGCATATTATATTAAAATGACAATATCTGCATCTACAGGATTTTACGACATTAGATTTAATATCACATCAACAGGTGTAGCCGATGCTGAGATTGTGGCAATGTCAAACCGAAGATTCGAATATTCGGGAAGAATAGTTCCTATTAATAAATCACGACATTACAAAGGAACAGCTTTTTAATAACGCACTACTATTTTTTCGGTAGCACCATTAAATTTAATAAGATAGATACCTTTATCTAAATCACTTACATCTATTTTTGCTTTTATATTATTTATCGAAATATTTTTTACTTGTTTACCCGTAATATCAAAAATACTAACTGTTTTTATCAAAATATTTTCTTTTGATTCTATATAAAAATAAAGCCCGACAGGATTCGGATATACTGAAAAGTTTGTAACTGCTCGACTTTCGTTAATTACATCTAAAGTTGTAGTTTTATATTTCAACTTCCACCCCTGTGCAGTTCCTGTTGTTGCAAATGCTATAACCACAGTTCCTGCCGGAACAACAAAAGGCTCTGTTGGCGGATTATCTTTTTTAAACTCAGCAAACAATGTTGAAGAAGAAGAATAATCTTTAAAAATCTTTACATTATCGTATCCGCCAGCTAAATCAAATTCTGTAAAATTAATCTCTATTGCTTCTGCATCAGGAGGAGAAATTGTCCATCTGCAATAAGTTGAAGGTTCATAATCACAATCTTCACTACCGTCAGAAATAATACCGGCGGTATCTGTTATGGTATAACCATATTTACAATGACTTGAATAATATGATATTTTCCATCCTTTACCTTCTAAATTATCATCACTTTTAAAATTCACATAAAGATTTCCTGTACCCGATGTATAAACATCAGAATTGCTTTGCCACGAAAATCTGGGCACACTATCTTTTGTAAAATAAGTAATCAAATCGTTATTATCCTTATTGCCTGAATATAAAAATAAAGTATCGCCGTCAGCCAAATCCAATTCATCAATAAAAACATCAATAAATAGCCCGCAATCGGGATTTATCACCCACGAACAATCAGCATTTTTTTCATAATTTAAAGCTCCGCTACCATCTGATAACGAACCTGCACTATAATTAATATTTGTCAATTCGTTACAATGCTCAGGATAATTATAATTAATTGTATCAGGATAAATATCTTTCACAACTTCTTGTGCATAAGTAAATTGATTACCTCCGGGTGTTATATTGTCGGAGTAAAACCATCCGTCGTAAGCTCCGCCCCAACCAAAATTAAAATGATAATAATCAGCACCATCGTAACCATCACACACAAAAGCATGTCCGCTTGTATATGAAGTATCATCAACCCATCCCGCATAATATAAAGGTTTGTTTGCCGATAAATTTGCAACAACAATACTATCCCAATTCATTGTAGTGCTATCTCTAAAAACATATTTAGTTTCAGGGCACATTTTAAAATGCTGTCTTAATGCTCTTCCTACACTATGATTTGTGACTCCCGAACCATTTGGCCCGTATTGCATATCAAAACTCACACCAAGATGATACAACAAAAGAGCTGTAGAAGGACTGTAATCAATTAATTCAAAAGGCATCTCTTCGTAATTATAATTTGCCGAAGCAAAATCAGCCGAAAGAGTTCCATAGTTAGGGCAATCATAAGAATATGAACCTGTTCCCGAACGCGGAAATCTGTGATAATATAAAATTTGTCCCATTGCAGTGGCAACGCAACCTGTGTATGCATGTCCGTTTGGCCCATTTCCGTCGGAAGGGCAAGAATCATTATAATACTTACCTTGATTCCATTTACTATTAACCATCGGTGCTATATAAACATCGTCTTTACTGTTATATTTTCCATTTAATACCCTATCCCATTTTTCTTGATTATTTATATTTTTAACATTATTATCATATAAATAATTAATTTGCTCTTTATAGCGATTTAACCAAAAATCAACTGCAGGAGGAATACCTCCGTAAAAAGTTGTGTCGGTAGAATATGCCAAAAGCGGAACAGAATTTTTATTTGCACTTATTATTATAAATCCCTTTTCGGATACATCAAAAATATAAAACAGAACATCGTCGTTTCCATTATAAACTGTTCTATTCAATTCAACTGATATATCTTCAAATTTTATTTTATTCTGTTTTAATACTTTTTGTGAAAAAATTTGTTCTGCAACATTTTGTGCTTCATCAACACTTACCTGCTGTGCAGAAATAAAAAAAGGAATAATTGTTAAGATTAAAAATAGTCGTTTCATATGTTTTTTTTATTTGAAAGATACAAAAATACAAGATTACAAAAAAAAAGAATTACATTTAAAATCAAAATAAATTAATTATAAATGAATTTCTTTTATTGGTTTTGGGCATTTTGCATTGTTGCGGGTATTTTATACTCTGCACTAATCATATGGTTTTTAAACGGCTGGCGAAATATTCCCTTTTTCAAAAGAAAAAATAATATCTATAAAACAAAAATATCTGTTATTGTTCCGTTTTACAACGAACAAAAAAATATTGAAAATTGTATAAACGGACTTATCTATCAAGATATTAAAACCACCGAACTCGAAATTATTCTTATTGATGATAAATCGACAGACAAATCGGCAGACATTACAAAAAAATATGCCGAACAATATCACAGAATAAAATATATTTTAAATACCGGACATAAAGGTAAAAAACATGCTTTATTAAAAGGAATATCCGAATCAAAAGGCGATTTAATTATTACAACCGATGCCGATTGCTCATACAATAAACATTGGCTTGCAAACATAGTTGAATATTACGAAACCTATAATCCCAATATGATTACGGGAGCCGTAAAATTACAAACAAACAAATCTCTTTTTCAACAATTTCAACAAATTGAGTTTATAAGTTTAGTAGCAACCGGTGCGGGAGCCGTCGGTATAAATCATCCTGTAATGTGTAATGGTGCTAATCTTGCTTTCAAAAAAAATGTTTTTTCCGAATTAAAAGACCCTTATAATATTAAATACGAATCGGGTGATGATGTATTTTTACTGCACAATTTTAAAAATATTGATGCCGAAAAAATTCATTTCCTGAAAAATAAAGAATCTATTGTTGTTACCCAAGCATCAAGCGGTATTAAACAGTTTTTCAAACAACGCTTTCGCTGGGTATCAAAGGCTACGGGATATACCGACTCCGACACAAAATTTACAGGTTTAATTGTTTTTTTATCAACATTATTATGGATTACAGGTCTGTTTTTAATACCGTATAAAATTGACTTTTGGCAACCGACACTATTCTTATTTAGCATAAGAATCATCATAAATATTTTATTTTTAAATAATATCTCCGGTTTTTTCTCTACAAAAATTCCAAATTTATTAATCCCTGTTTTCGAAATATTTTATGGAATCTACGTATCAACCACTATTTTCCATCTGTTTTTTAATAAAAAAACCGGAAAAACAGAGTAAAAATACAATAATTACACTCTTTTAAAATCATTTTAAACAACCGTATATTTTTGATTTACAACAGAATACAACATATAAATATTTTTAAATCAAAAAAAAATACTTTGAGTATTGTAAGTATAAAAAAGAACAGTATATTTGCACCACATTTTTAGCGGATATGGCGGAATTGGTAGACGTGCTAGACTTAGGATCTAGTGCCGCAAGGCGTGGGGGTTCGAGTCCCTTTATCCGCACCAAGTTTTAAACAGAAAATATAAAGAAACCGCCATTCAGTTTTACTGTTTGGCGGTTTTTTGAGTTTACACAAAACTAAGGCATGTTTTTTGCTAAGAAGAAAGTTCATAACTGACAATTATTAAAATAAATATTACTTAAAAGTCTAAATCAAATAAAGATGAATATTACTAGAGAGAACATCGACGAATTAAATGCTGTTGTTAAAATAAAAGTAGAAAAAGAAGATTACGCTTCAAATGTTGAGAAAGTTTTAAAAGACTATCGCAAAAAAGCCAATTTAAAAGGTTTCAGACCGGGAATGGCTCCAATCGGGTTAATAAAAAAAATGTATGGAAAATCTGTTTTGCTCGATGAAGTAAACAAGGTTATCTCTGAAAATCTGACAAAATATATTTCCGATGAAAAATTAAATATATTAGGTGAACCTCTCCCAAGCATCAATGTAAAATCTGATATTGATTTAGACAATAAAGAAGAATATGAATTTGCTTTTGACATAGCTTTTATTCCCGAATTTGAATTAAAATTATCAAAACGCGATAAATTACCTTATTACGAAATAAAAGTTGACGATAAAATGCTTCAAGAATCTATGGAAAATTATGCTGCTCGCTACGGTAAAAACGAAGAGGTAGATGAAGTTGCTGAAAAAGACCTTGTAAAAGGCAAGTTCGAACAACTTGATTCTGAAGGTAATGTATTAGAAAACGGTATTGTTACCGAAGATGCTGTTTTTGCTGCCGATGTTATTAAAGAAGAATCGATAAGAGCAATGGTAATAGGAGCAAAAAAAGGTGACATAATTGATTTTGAAATTAAAAAAGCATTTACAAATAATGCCGATTTAGCATCAATGTTGCGTATTGAAAAAGATGCTGCCGAAAATTTAGACGGAAATTTCAGATTCACGGTTCAAAGCATTTCACGTCACATTCCCGCTGATATAAATCAAGAACTATTTGATACTATTTACGGAAAAGATGAAGTAAAATCGGAAGAAGAATTTAAGGAAAAAATTATTTCCGAAATTAAAGAGAGTTTCAGTTCGTCAAGTGATTATAAATTATTGCTTGATGCAAAAGATAAACTTGTTTCAAAAGCAAAACTTACACTTCCCGATGCTTTCCTAAAAAGATGGTTAGTAGCTACCAATGAAAACTTAACAGAAGACGCCGTTGAAAATGATTACGAAGCTATTCAAAAAGATTTGGTATGGCAGCTTATTAAAAATAAAATATCAGAAGAACAAGAGATAAAAATTGACGAAAAAGAGATATTGGATTTTGCTAAAAAAACAGTATTGGAACAATTTCGCCAATACGGATTAACAGGTATTCCTGACGAACAATTAGAAACTTATGCCAAGCAAACTCTTGAAAACAAAGATGAGCAGCGTAAAATAATCGACAGACTTATCGAAGCAAAAATTTTAGATTATTTAAAAAATACTATTAAAATTGAACCAAAAGAAGTAACTTCGGAAGAATTTAACGACTTATTTAAAAACTAAATATATTAAAAGCCATGTTCCCAAAAGATGAATTTAAAAAATATGCTACCAAACACGCAGGAATAAGTAGCATGGTGTATGACAGTTATGCAAAATTTCATAGCAGTTATATAACCCCAAATATTATTGAAGAGCGTCAACTTAATATAGCATCAATGGATGTTTTTTCCCGTTTGATGATGGATAGAATAATCTTTTTGGGAGTGCCTATTGATGACGATGTGGCAAATATTATACAAGCTCAGCTACTGTTTTTGGAGTCAACCGACCCTGAAAATGATATTTCAATATATTTTAATACACCCGGAGGCTCAGTATATGCAGGCTTAGGCATTTACGATACAATGCAATACATAGCTCCTGACATTAACACAATATGCACAGGTATGGCTGCATCAATGGGTGCTGTATTACTTACTGCCGGAACAAAAGGAAAACGCTCGGCTTTGCCTCATTCAAGAGTTATGATTCATCAACCTATGGGTGGAGCACAAGGACAAGCATCGGATATTGAGATTACAGCTCGCGAAATTAAGAAATTAAAAAACGAGTTATACGAAATTATTGCCAAGCATTCGGGCAATACATTGAAAAAAATAGAAAAAGATTCAGACCGTGATTATTGGATGACAGCTATAGAGGCAAAGGAATACGGTATGATTGACGAAATATTGGAAAGAAAAAGCAAAAAATAATCAACTTTTTGTTTGCTTTTTGCATCTGATAAGTAAAGAAAGAAAAATAAATTATGGATAAATGCTCATTTTGCGGAAGAAGTAAAAATGATGTCAATTTGTTGATTGCCGGAGTATCGGGGCACATTTGCGACAGTTGTATAATGCAAGCCTACGAAATAGTATCGGAAGAGTTAAAATCAACAAGCAGTTTCGACATTGGTAATGTAAAACTTCTTAAACCTAAAGAAATTAAAGCATTTCTTGACCAATATGTAATCGGACAAGAAGAAGCTAAAAAGTACTTATCGGTTGCCGTTTATAATCATTACAAACGCTTATCTCACAAAATTTCGGATGCGGAAGATATTGAAATTGAAAAATCAAATATTGTTTTGGTAGGAGAAACCGGAACCGGAAAAACTCTTTTGGCAAAAACAATTGCCAAAATGTTACATGTTCCGTTTACTATTGTTGATGCCACTGTATTAACCGAAGCCGGTTATGTGGGTGAAGACATTGAGAGTATATTGACAAGACTATTGCAATCTGCCGACTACGATGTAAGTGCTGCCGAACGAGGAATTGTTTTTATCGACGAAATTGATAAAATTGCCCGAAAAGGAGACAATCCGTCAATAACAAGAGATGTGTCGGGAGAAGGTGTTCAACAAGGTTTACTTAAATTATTGGAAGGCTCTGTAATAAATGTTCCCCCACAAGGAGGACGTAAACATCCCGACCAAAAAATGATTCCCGTAAATACTAAAAATGTGCTTTTTATTTGCGGAGGTGCTTTCGATGGTATCGACCGAAAAATATCACAACGATTAAATACTCAAGTTGTAGGTTTTGGAGCTTCGGAAACCAGAGAAGTTATTGACAGAAACAACTTATTGCAATACATTGCACCACAAGACCTTAAAAGTTTCGGTTTAATTCCTGAAATAATAGGTCGTCTGCCGGTATTGACATATTTAAATCCTTTAGACAGAAAAGCTCTTAGAAATATATTAACCGAGCCTAAAAATTCTATTATCAAGCAATATATTAAACTGTTTGAAATTGACGGAATTAAGCTCGACTTTACCGAAGATACTTTTGAATACATTGTTGATAAAGCAATGGAATATAAGCTCGGAGCAAGAGGATTACGTTCAATTTGCGAAGCAATTATGAACGATGCCATGTTTGAATTACCATCAAAAAGTATTAAAGAATTTACTGTTACGGTAGATTATGCCAAAAAGAAATTGAGCAAAACAAACTTAAAAAGATTAAAAGCAGCTTAGTTTAATAATAATATTAAAGAGATAAAAATGCCGGAAAATATTTTACCGGCGTTTTTTTTTATATTTATATGTGCTTCAACAAGTTTGTTGAATATACTGTAATATTAAAATATTTATTCTCTTTTCTCATGAAAATAAATACCTTTGAGAACATTTTTATTATTGATAAAATAATATTTTATTATTTTTATAAACCTTAAAATATTTTATTTAATGTTGGATTTTTTAAGAAAACCATATCCGTTTAATGACGATTTAAAGCGAAATGCTAAAATTATATTCTTTATAAGCATTAGTATTTTTGTTTTTTTACTTTTATTCCAGCCATTAAATATAAGCTCTATTGAAAACAGAGATAAAATATACCTGATAGCCGGATTGGGAATTATTACTTTTTTATCATTAAGCTTAAATTTGCTCATCATTCCCAGTTTGTTTCCTAAAGTATTCCTACTTAAAGAATGGATTGTCTGGAAGGAGATTTTATGGAACTTATGGATACTTTTTACAATATCATTCGGATATTTCTTATCTTATAAAGTATTGGGAATATTAGAGTTTGACTTTTATATGATTGTCAAGCTAATTTTATTTGCCATAATGCCACTCACATTGTTAATAGTATTTAATCAAAACAGACTCTTAAAAATTCACCTCAATACAGCCAATGAGTTGAACGAAAGACTAAAAGAAAGTAAAGAAATTCACGATAAATTAGTGCATTTTGACTCTGAATATCAAAAAGATAAGCTATCAATAAAAGCTCGTCTTATTTTATTAATACGCTCTGCCGATAACTATATTGAAATTTTTTGGAAAGACGGCGATTCAATAAAAAAACAACTAATCAGAAGTACTTTGCTAAAAACACAAGACCTACTAAAAGATTTTAATTACATATTCAAATGTCATCGCTCATATATTATCAATGTTAATTATATCGACCGTATCGAAGGTAACTCTCAAGGTTATAAACTTTTTATTGAAAATATTGATTTTGAAATTCCCATTTCAAAAAATTCAGTTAGCGAATTGAAAGAAAAAATCCAATCTCTTTAAATAAAATACTACAAAATTTCACCCCTGTATATTAAAATTTCACCCCTAAATCTTTTTTTCGCACCTAATACATTACTGTTAGTTTCATTTTAATAAAAATATATCAATACTCATGTATTTTTGTCATGGTTTTTGTATTAAGACTATAAAAAATAAAATATATCAAAACATGAAATCATTAAAAATAGGAAATTTAACAGTTAAAGTGCCAATAATACAAGGTGGCATGGGAGTTGCAATTTCTTTATCGGGGTTAGCATCAGCCGTAGCAAGACAAGGCGGTATTGGAGTAATATCAGCTGCAGCCATCGGCATGACCGAACCGAATTTTGAGAAAAACTATCGCAATGCCAATAAAACAGCATTACGCAAGCACATACAAAAAGCAAAAGTATTATCGGAAGGAAAAGGAGCAATAGGCGTTAATTTAATGGTTGCCCTTTCTGATTATGACGAATTACTTAAAGTTTCCGTTGAAGAAGAAGCCGATATTGTATTTTTAGGAGCCGGATTACCTTTAAAACTACCTGAATTTGTTCTTGAAAAAGGATTTGAAAATATTCATACAAAGTTTGCCCCAAAAGTATCGGGAGCTAAAGCTGCAAAACTAATATTTCAATATTGGGCTAATAAATTTAATCATATCCCCGATGCTGTTGTTGTTGAAGGACCTAAAGCAGGCGGGCATCTCGGTTTTAAAAAACAAGATTTAGTTGATGACTCTATTGAGTTAAAAGACTTAATTATAGAAACCGTAAATGTTATAAAAGAGTTTGAAGAAAAATTTAATAAAAAAATACCTGTAATAGCAGCCGGCGGTATTTATACCGGAAAAGACATTCATGAAATAATGAAAGCAGGAGCTTCGGCTGTTAAAATGGGAACCAGATTTGTTGCTACTCATGAATGCGATGCCGATATTGAATTTAAGAAAAGTTATATTGCAAGTCGCAAAGAAGACATTACTTTAATAGCTAGCCCTGTGGGATTACCCGGCAGAGTTATAGGAAGTGAATTTGTTGACAGAATAAACAATGGCGAAACCCGTCCGTTTAAATGTCCGTGGAAATGTTTAAAATCATGTAACTACAAAGAAGTTCCTTATTGTATTTCTCAAATATTGCACAATTCATCGCAAGGTAAATTAAACGAAGGATTTGCTTTTGCAGGTTCAAATGCATACCGAATTACAAAAATACAATCGGTAGAAGAACTTTTCAATGAGTTAATTCAAGGATACGAACAAAGTATTATGAGAAGTGTAAATATCTCAGAAAAAATAGCTGTGTAAAATATAATTATACATAAAAAAAGCGGATTGAATTATCAATCCGCTTTTTTTATATTGTGAATAATCAATTTTATTCAACTCCAAAAACATCTTTAAATGCTTGCTTAAAAGTATCCTTAGGCAAAGCACCCTGAGCCATCTGAGGCTGTCCGTCTTTAGGAACAAAAAGCAACGAAGGAATACTTTGAATACCAAACATTGCAGCTAATTCTTGCTGATCTTCAGTGTCGATTTTATAAATATTTAATTTTCCTTTATACTCTTCCGACAATTCGTCTAAAATAGGTGCTACCATTTTACAAGGTTGACACCAATCTGCATAAAAATCAATTAAACAAGGTAGCTCCCCTTCGTATTTCCACTCCTTATTTTGTTCAAAATTAAATACTTTCTCCTTAAATGTGTCTAATGTTAAAAATTCAATCATGATATTATAAATTTAATTAATTTCACTATATATTAAAATATGTTGATATGTCCATACAATTATTATACCAACTATTTTATTTTTCAATAAATATGTAAAATAAACAATTATCGTCAATATTTTGTTCATATTTAGATAAAATAAAGTCAAAAAAATTACTTTTGCGAATTATTAATGAAAAAATGTCATATTAGTGAATAAACATTTAAATCATATTGTATTTAGATACATAGCTGAAATTTGTGAAAAAGAAAATATAGAAGCCTATGTAATAGGTGGTTATGTGCGAGATATTTTTCTAAAAAGACCATCAAACGATATTGACATTGTAACAGTAGGCAGTGGTATTGACTTGGCACAAAAAGTAGCAAAGAAACTTGGTAAACACATCAAAGTATCAGTTTTTAAAAATTTTGGCACAGCAATGTTTCATTATAAAGATGTTGAAATTGAATTTGTAGGAGCTCGTAAAGAATCATACAATCGTAATTCTCGTAAGCCTATTGTAGAAGACGGAACACTTGAAGACGACCAAAAACGCAGAGATTTTACTATAAATGCCTTAGCTTTAAATCTTCATCCCGACAAATTCGGTGACTTGATTGACCCCTTTAACGGAATGAAAGATTTAACAAAAAAAATTATTCGCACGCCTCTCAACCCTGACATTACTTATTCCGACGACCCTTTGCGAATGCTACGAGCTATTAGATTTGCCAATCAACTTAATTTTACTATCGAAAAAGAATCTGTTGAAGCAATTGAAAGAAACAACGAACGAATTAAAATAATTTCGTTTGAAAGAATCTCAGACGAGTTAAATAAAATAATAATGTGTGATAAACCAAGCATAGGTTTTAAACTTTTGCAAAAAACAGGTTTATTAAAATATATTCTTCCCGAATTAGAAGCCATGAAAGGCGTTGATGTTGTTGAAGGAAAAAAACATAAAGATAACTTTTTGCACACTCTTGAAGTTTTAGACAACATTTGCATGACCACCGATAATTTATGGCTGCGATGGGCTGCATTGTTACATGATATTGCAAAGCCGGCAACCAAAAAATTCTCAAAAACTCAAGGCTGGACTTTTCACGGACACGAATTTAAAGGTTCCAAAATGATACCTTTTATTTTCAGAAACCTAAAACTTCCTCTGAACGATAAAATGAAATATGTTCAAAAGTTGGTAGGGTTACACATGCGTCCTATTGTGCTTGCACAAGAAGAAGTTACTGACAGTGCCATACGCAGATTACTGTATGAAGCCGGAAACGATATTGAAGATTTAATGACTCTGTGCGATGCCGATATTACATCAAAAAATCCGCAAAGGGTAAAACGATATCTGAATAATTATAAACTTGTCAGAGAAAAACTAAAAGAAGTTGAAGAAAAAGATAAAATAAGAAACTGGCAACCTCCTGTTTCAGGCGAAGAGATAATGAAAACATTTAATCTTAAACCATCAAAAGAAATTGGCGATATAAAAAAAGCTATTAAAGATGCTATTTTAGATGGTATTATTCCGAATAATTACGATGCTGCTTACAAATATATGTTGATAAAAGGTAAAGAAATGGGATTGTCGATAAACAAAAATAAAAAAGCTACCTAAAAGGCAGCTCCTATATAAAAACTCATTAAATACTATATTCTTTTATAATTTATATTCCGGAAGTGTTTCCATTAATTTTTGTCTAGCAAAAAATATCTTACTTTTTACTGTCCCTATAGGAATATCCAACTCTTCAGCTATCTCTTTATATTTATATCCGTCAACAAACATTTGAAACGGAATTTTAAAATCGTCTTGCAAATTATTTATCTTTTTTACAATTTCTTTATATGCATATTCCGACTCAGATGATACCGCCTCTTGCTTAAACGAAATATTTTCATTGTCAATCACTTTACTAAAAATAGTATTAGACTTTGTGTTTCGTCTGTAATTATTAATAAAGGTATTTTTCATTATGGTATAAGCCCATGAATTAAAATTACGAGGGTCGGTAAATTTATCTCTGTTTGATAAAGCTTTTAACATTGTTTCTTGCAACAAATCTTTAGCTTCTTCTGAATCTGTTGTCAAACTGTATGCAAAATACTTTAATTTTTCTTCTATACTTAATAATCTGTTTGTGAAATCTATTGCTGTCATAACTATGTGGGTTTGTTTAAATATAAAACTACTATTGTTCAACAATTTTGTTTAGCAAATATAGATTATTCTTAAACAGAAACCAAATGTTTTTTTAATACAAAACACTATTATTAAGACCTATTCTAAATAATAACGTATATTACAGCTTGATTTACAAGACATTCCATTGTGTATGTGTTATTTTTCTAAATTACATTTTTTTAGATAAAACTTATCAACAATTAAAAAAATCACATATTGAAATAAAAGAAATGACAAATTGATTTTATCGCGTTTGTTTAACAATACAGACAAATATTTCACAAACACAGGTAAAATAAGCTATAGAAAACATGTTTTGTTTAACAAAAATGAGATTTGAAATAGAAAGCGGTTAAATTACTTTATTATTGTACTTATAACATCACCAATATCTCCACATTTAATAACATTTTCAGGTAAAATATTTTCAAACGAATCAATTTGTAACCCGAATAATAATATTTTCTGATTGACAAATGTTGTTGATAATCTATTAATATAATCGGCAAATTGTTTTATTGTAAAAGAATTTGATATTGAGCATATTAAAAAATCAGCACTGTGAAAAGCGTTAATCTCCGTTAAACTTTCAAAGTCAATTGAACACCCCAGATATGTAACATAATAATGATTTTTTTTCAATAAATAATAAACATATAATAAATCCAATTCATCGGTTTCTCTTTCGGGCAAAAACAAAACACAACGTTTACTTTTATCTTTATAAACAGGTAATATACCGTCAATAGCCGTAAATAACTTTTGTTTAATGACATTTTGAGCAAAATTCAATTGAACAATTGATATAGTTCCTGTCTGCCACAAAAGCCTGATTTTTTCAATAAAAGGTTTTATTATATCGGTATAAGTATTTTCAAATCCTCTATTTATAAACGATACGGATATTAATTTTTCAATTTTCATTATATCCAAATTAAACATAGCCATAGTTAATGCCTGAACTTGATCTTCAACATCGCTTTTTCGTGTAGTATATTCTATTACTTTCTCGCTTATCTCATCGTCTTTCAATCTGGCAATAAAAGAAATTTTAAGTCCGTTTTTGTTTAATGTTACAATATTCAACAATTTCCGCAAATCGTCGGATGTATAATATCTGATATTTGTTTTTGTTCGTTTCGGTTCCAGTAAATTATATCTTTTTTCCCAAATACGAATAGTATGAGCTTTTATCCCTGTTATCCGCTCCAAATCATTTATTGTATAAGTGTCCTTTTGCATGTATCCCTTTTTTTTAAGTCAAACAAATTTAATCAAATATTGTTTGACTTTTTATCATATAGTTTTATCTATATTTTACAGTATAAATATAATTAAGAAGAAACATTCGATAAATATACAATTTAACAAGAAAAAACAATAATAAACGAATTCTATAATATTACCTGCAAATACTAAACAATTATAGACACATTCTAAATTGTCGAAAATTATGCTTTAAATTACGGTATCTTTACATTCGAAAAGTGATTAAATGATGATTGAAGAAGTGATAATGTTTCCTTTAATGGTTTTAAATTTCATATTTTAATACTTATCTTAATAGTTTCGTGGTTAATAAATGCAGATAAAAAGGAAACATTAAAAAGTCTTTTGGATCCCCTCCAAAAGGCTTTTTTGCTTTAAATGATATTCTATATAAAAAAGACTACTTTTAGTATTAAAAATCGAAACACAAATAACTATATTTGCAACATGTATCTTAAAAGTTTATCGCTGTTAAATTTTAAAAATTACAACAAACTGGATGTTGATTTTTGCTCAAAGATAAATTGCTTTACCGGCAAAAACGGTGTCGGTAAAACAAATATCTTAGATGCAATTTATTATCTGTCGTTTTGCAAAAGTTTTTTCACATCTGTTGATTCTTTTAATATAAAACACGGTGATAATCTTTTTGTTATAAACGGACAATATCTGTTTAATAACGAAACCAATGAGAATATTTTCTGTTCGTTTGAACAAGGCAAACGAAAAAGATTTAAACGGAATAAAAAAGAATATGATAAACTTGCCGACCACATAGGATTGATTCCGCTTGTTATGATTTCGCCTTACGATATTAATTTAATAATAGGCGGCAGCGATGAACGGCGAAAATTTATCGACGGAATAATTTCGCAATACAACAGAAATTATTTATACGATTTACAAAGCTACAACCGTGCTTTGGCTCAACGCAATTTTATTCTTAAACAATACGGAAAAACAGGCTACATTGACACCGAAGTTTTAGATTTATACAGTCAACAATTAGCCGAATACGGCAGTAAAATATTTAACCGCCGTAATAATTTCATCAAAGAGATTATTCCTGTTTTTCAAAAATATTTTAAACATATCTCAAAAAATAATGAGCAAGTATCGTTGCAATACTCATCGCAACTGCACTCAAAAAATTTAGCCGATTTGTTAACCGAAAATATTGAAAAAGATAAAATTGCCAGATATACAACTACCGGTATTCACAAAGACGATTTAAGTCTGTTGCTTGAAGATTTTCCCATAAAAAAATTAGGCTCACAAGGGCAACAAAAATCGTATCTTACTGCTCTTAAACTTGCTCAATTTGAATACATTCAAAAACAGTGCGGATTTAAACCTATTCTTTTGTTAGACGATATTTTTGACAAATTGGACAGCGAACGTGTTGAACAAATTATAATTTTGCTTTCGCAAAATAACTTTGGTCAGGTGTTTATTACAGACACAAATCCCGAAAGGGTAAACAAAGTATTGAAACGTATAAACGGTGAATACTTTCACTATTCGGTAAATAATGCTAATATTGAAAAAATTCAATAACTAATGAAAAAATCAAATACACAACCGCTTAAAGATGTGATTAATGAATATGTTAATGCACTAAAAAAGAACCCTAAAATTAAAGAAAATATTATTGTCGGTTCGTGGGGAAAGGTTGTGGGTAAAATAGCAAAAAATGCTACCAAAAATATTTATATAAAAGACCGAAAATTAATTGTTTTTATACAATCGTCGATAATACGAAGCGAACTCCTGATGATTAAAGATGTGATTATAAGTAGGTTAAACGAAGAAGCAGGCACAAATATAATAGATGATATTATTTTAAAATAAATTTTAATATTTAGCAATAATGAACAGCAATACCGATAAAATATTATTTTTCCATGTGGGAACCGGTAAAACGGGAACAACATTTTTACAATACCGTGTTTTTCCTAAATTTAAAGGCATATACTATATCCAGCGAACAAAATTTCACGGCTCAAAAAGCATAATTGAAAACACAAATCACAAAAAATATCTTCTTTCGAGCGAGTTCGACCGTCAATTGGAATACGAAGTAAGCAGTTTACAAAAAACTATCCCGACACTACGCCGATAATTGTTTTCAGAAGACAAGACGGCTATATTGCATCGCAATACAGACGTTTTGTAAAAAATGGTTTTCAAGGTAATTTTACTGATTTTTTTGATGTTGAAAACGATAAGGGATTCTTTAAAAAAGAGCATCTTAACTATAATCATCAAGTAGAAATTCTTAAAAAATATTTCACAAAAGAGCCTGCAATTTTTATTTACGATGAATTGCGGAATAATCCGAAAGAATTTATTGCCAAAATGGCAAAACTTATGGATGTTACAATAGATTTCGACAGCATAAATTTTAACCGAAAACACACATCATACAACGAAAAACAGTTAAAAATATTCCATAACCTGAGTCAACGTTTTGATTTGCGTAAACGTCGAGTTTTTAAAAGCGGCATAATGCACTTTCTTTGGCGATTGTATATGGGTTCAATAAGATATTCAATACTATATTTATCGAAACTTGTGCCAAATTCAAAAGTTGACAGCAAACCGCTAATTCCAAAAGATGAGTTAGAGAAAATTAAAGAATATTATAAAGCCGATTGGGAAAATATTTCAAAACGTGCTTATTCGTAAAATTTACTCTATCCAATGTATTTTTTTTGATTCTCTTTTTACTGTTTTGCGGTATTTATATTTAGGATAACCGAACATTATTGATATTACGGCTTCGTGTTTATTCGGAATATTAAATATCTCTTTTACTTTTTTCACTTTGTTTATTGCCGCAGGAACAATGCCGTTCATTGAGCCGCCAAGTCCGAGCGAATGAATGGCAAACATTGCATAAGTGGCATAAATTAAAGCATTATTGGTATGTTCTTCTGCATCGGGGCGAGCATGAAAAATAATTAACGCAGGTGCCCCGCGTGTAATCCTGTCGCCATATTTCAACTTGTAATTTTCAAGTTTCGACATCGGATACAGATGGTTTTTTAGTGTGCTAAAAGTTTCAACACCCTTTTTGTATTTTATAATTCGGCTTACAACAGGACTGTCAACCCATTTTATAATATTATCAAGAAATTTCTCAATATGCGATAACGATGTTTCAATAACATTGCGATTATTCACCACCGTAATTTCTACTTTATTCGGCTCTGCACCATAAGGAGCATACCTTAATGCATCAATAATTTTTTCTGCCACATCTTTTTCCACAGGTTTATCTTTAAAATTCCGTATCGACCTGCGAGTTGAAATAAAGTTAATAAATTGCGAATAATCTACTTTATTATCAGGAAGTTTAATCAGATTGTCGCCATACGTATATTTTGATATTTTTACCGAATCGGTCGGACAAACAGCCATACACTGCCCGCATTCAAGGCAAATTATTTCCCTTTCGGGAATAAAATTAACAACCCCGTCTGTGTCCGCTTCTATAATATTGACAGGACAAACATCTACACATAATTTACATTTCTTACATGTTTCCTGATTAATAATATAAGACATTAGATATAATTATTTATTTATCAGCCTTAAAATATCCTACTATAACTTTCGATTCTACCACTAATTTAGTGGACAATTAAAAGCTAAATATCCAAACCTTCCAGATTTTAAAAACCTGGAAGGTTTAATAATTATCTTTGTTATAGTATTTTAATATTTTTATTCATTTAAAAAACAAATCCTAAGTATTTTAAGTTATCCATTAAAATAACAGTAGAACCAATTTTCAAATCAAAAAAAAATTTAAAAATCCCTGTCTTCAAACTTACTGAATCTCTCACTTTTTGAGAAAAAGAAATCGCTTTCTATGCGTGCATTCTCATCACTATCGGAGCCGTGAACAGCATTTTTTTGCATCGATTCGGCAAATAATTTTCTAATAGTGCCTTCTTCGGCTTTATCAGGGTCGGTAGAGCCTATCAATTTACGATAATCTTCCACCGCATTTTCTTTTTCAATTATGGCAACCACAATAGGTCCCGATGTCATAAATCTTATTAAATCGTCATAAAAAGATTTGTCTTTATGAACGGCATAAAATTTTCGTGCCTGTGCTGTTCGCAATTTAATCATTTTCATTGCCGCAATATGAAATCCCGCATCATTAATAATATTCAATATAGGTCCTATGTGTTCATCACAAACTGCACCCGGTTTAATAATTGTAAATGTGTAAGTTCCTGCCATAATATTTTTTGTTTTTTTATAAATTCACTTATAAAAATAAGCATTTTTATCAAACACTTTTATATTATATTCATTTTTTTGTTTTAATTATAAAACCATTATTAATTGTTAATTGTTACTTTTGTTTACAAAATATAAACTATTATTTAAAAATAATTATTTTGAACACTATTTCATCAAGTTTTACAAAAAACGCAAAAGCAGAGATTGACAAAGCACAAAATATTGTAATATTGTCGCATAAAAATCCCGATGGTGATGCCTTAGGTTCGGGTTTGGCATTTTATAATTTATTTGCAAATTTTAATAAAAAAGCCACCTTTATTGTCCCCAACCAATTGCTTGTTTATCTTAAATGGATGGACGGCTTTAATGATATTATTGTTTTTGAAAATAATAAAAGCAAAGGACAAGAGATAATAAAGTCTGCCGATTTAATAATAATGATAGATTTTAATCATCGCAGCCGACTGTCACAAGTTGCCGATAGCGTATTGCCTCATAAATGTCCGAAAATTCTTATCGACCATCATCCCGACCCCGAAAATATTGCCGACCTTATTTATAGTCGCATTTCATCCAGTTCTACCGCCGAAATGGTTTATGAATTTATTGAAGCGGCTTTTGGTAAAGATGCTGTTTCAAAAACCATTGCCGAATGTTTGTTTACGGGTATTGTTACCGATACAGGAACTTTCAGCTACAACTCTTCAAATCAAATTACTTTTAAAATTGTGGGAGAATTGCTGTCTTTTGGTATAGATAAGGATTATATTATTGATAAAATATATAATAACTATTCGGAATACAGACTTCGACTGTTAGGACATGCCATAAATTCAAAGATGAAAGTTTTACACGAATACGGAACCGCATATATTTATCTTTCACAAAAAGATATGGATAGTTATAATTTCGAACAAGGAGATACCGAAGGATTTGTTAACTTTCCTCTATCAATAAAAGGGATTGTTTTTTCGGCTATTTTTATCGAAAAAGATAATTATACAAAATGTTCATTTCGCTCAAAAGGCGATTTCCCCGCAAATTTAGTGGCAAAGGAGCATTTTAGCGGAGGCGGACACAAAAATGCAGCGGGAGGCGAATATAAAGCATCTCTAAAAAAAACTATTGAACAATTTGAAAGCATTTTACCGGAATATAAAAAGTATTTAACAGTTAAAAGTTTATAAAGTTGAAAGTAAAAAGTTTATAAAGTTAAAAGTTATAGCGGAGGCTGAGCTTGTCGAAGCCGAATTAGCAATAGAGAATAGTAATAATAGCAAAATATCACTTCGGCAGGCTCAGTGACCGGTATTACGGAGGCTAGTTTACTCCGAATTTATTTCGGAAAGCCTGTTGAAGTCGAGTTCGCAACAAAGAGCAGTAATAATTTGCAAATAAACTCTTTGCGTTTCTGTGACTTTGCGTGAGATTTTTAATATTTTAAAAATAAACGAGTGAAGTGTTCTTATAATTCTTATATAGTTCAAAATAATATGATAGTAAAATTTATTAAAATCGGATTTTTAATTGCAGTTGTATTAATGATTTCGTGTAAATCGAAAACAAGACATTATTCAGCTCATGAGCAAAAAGAGTTTAAAGAAAACTTGATAAAAGCCAATAAAGGACTTGTAAAAAAAGACCAAGAAGATATTGCAAGTGTTGTAAAACGGCACGGATGGAATATGAAACATACACAAACAGGATTGTGGTATGAAATAGTTAAACACGGAAACGGCAATAAAGCCGAAACGGGAATGACGGCTCATATTAAATACAACGTGCAATTGTTAGACGGAACCGAATGTTACAATTCAGATAGTTTAGGTGTCAAAAATTTTAAGATTGGACAAGGCGGCGTTGAATCAGGACTTGAAGAAGGCATATTGTTATTACGACAAGGCGATGCCGCAAGATTTATTATGCCGCCGCATTTGGCTTACGGTCTTTTGGGTGATGAAAATAAAATACCCCCCAGAGCAACAATTATTTACAATATTGAACTTATTAACTTAACAAAATAAATTTTTTTGTCTGATAAAATTTATTTAATTTTTACAACCGAAAAGATTTATTGTATTTTATATTTATCAAAAACAACAAATTAATCGACAGAGTTACTCACATCTACGTAAGTAACACAACAATAAGCTATTATGAAAAAACTGCTTTTATTTATATCGGGAATATTAATTCTTTCGTCGTGTAATTTTTTTAATAAATATCCGGGGTTTTCAAAAACCGATACAGGTATTTATTATAAATTACTAAAAATAGGAGACACCGTTTGTCCACCGAAACCTACCGATTATATTACCGCCGATATAAAATACACAACAATAAACGATTCGGTGTTTTTTAAGGGATATCGAACATTTCAACTTACCGAACCCGATTTTAAAGGTAGCATTGACGAATGTTTTCTTATGCTGTCGGAAGGCGACAGTGCATCGTTTATTATTGATGCCAATGATTTTTTTACAAAAACACTACAAACAAAATTACCGCATTTTATAAAAAAAGGTGAAAAACTTAAAGTTGAATTGCGTGTTGACGAGATACGAACAGATGCTCAATATCAAAAAGATAAAGAAGATTTTTTAAAGTGGATTGAAGATTTTGGCGATTATGAAAAAACTGTTTTAAGTCGTTTTATAAAAGAACAAAAAATTGATGTTGCTCCAATGGCAAACGGAATGTATTTTATTACATTACAAGAGGGAACGGGCAAACCGGTTGAAATAGGTGATGTTGTAACGGTAAACTATGAAGGACGATTTTTAAACGGTAAGTTTTTCGACTCTACCATTAAACGCAATCAACCGTTTGAGTTTATTTTTGGTGCTGAAATGCAAGTAATACCCGGACTTGAAGATGCAATAGGCAGAATGCGTGAAGGCGAAAAAGCTCTTGTTATTCTACCATCGGAGTTGGCTTGGGGCGAAAAAGGAAGCTCTACCGGTATTATTCCGCCGTTTACTTCGGTTATTTACGAAGTAGAACTTGTAAAAGCCGTAGCTAGGGAGTAAAGTTATTTAATAGTTCAATGATTTAATGATATAATGGTTCAATGATTTAATGATACAATGCGATAATGCTGAAATAAGTTGAAAGTTGAAAGTTCGTAAAGTTGAAAGTTAGCTTGGAGCCTGAGCATAGTCGAAGGCGGACTGGCAACGAAGGACAGTGCTAATTTGCAAAAGTCACTTCGGCAGGTGGTTACTGAGTTTATCGAAGTGCTCAGTGACCGGCACTTTGTAGTAATAAAAATAAATTTGTGCCAATTGGTGTAATTTGTGGATAAAAATCTTTGCAACTTAGCGTCTTAGCGGTAAAAACCTTAATTTTCTAAATGTCTTAATGTTGAAAAACAATCTTAATGTTTCAAAAAAAATGAAAACTGATTATATAATTCGAGATTTTAGAGACGACGACTACAACAAAATCATGGAGTTGTGGATTGAAACCGGTTTGGGAAATCCCGAACGAGGCGACAACCTTGATACTATCATAAAATCGTTAAAGCACGATGGTGCTTTTTTTATTATGGAACAACCGTCAACAAAAAAAATAATCGGTACTTCGTGGATTACCAACGACAGTCGTCGTTTATACTTGCATCATTTTGGTATTAAACCCGAATTTCAAGGTCAAAAACTAGCTAAACCCCTACTTGAAAAATCTTTAATATTTGCCAAACAAAAAAAATTGCAGATAAAACTTGAAGTTCATAAAGATAACTTTAAGGCTGTTAACTTATACTCAAAAGCAAGATTCACCTATCTTGGCGATTACGATGTTTATATTATTCGTAATTATAATAATATTAATTTATAAAAATTCCACAAAATCACATTTCAATGGATAATCAAAACACTACTACATTACCCGAAAAGCAATTTGGGTTTACTCATGCTTTGGCACTATTATTAATATCGGTTGCTGTTTCTTTTTTATTAAGTCCTATATTATTGGCTTTAAAAGAAATATTCTACGGATTTGACAAATGGATGATATTTATAAATTATACTGTTTCGTTTGGCGTTTTATTTATAATAGCCCGAATGTGGTGGCAAGTAAAACATATCGACGACAAAAAAGTTAACATAGTTATTTATTTATTGATTATTCCACTTGTATTTTCCCTATCAATAATATCAGAAGCATTTGCATCGTTAATACCAATGCCTGAATCATTTATTCACTTGTTTGAAAAAATGATTCAGATGAATTTACAAGGTTTTTTAACTATTGTTATTATTGCCCCTTTTTTAGAAGAATTAATTTTCAGAGGTGTCATTTTAAAACGATTTTTAGATAAATATTCAACAAACAAAGCCATTGTTCTTTCTGCCGTAATATTCGGAATTGCACATGCTAATCCTTGGCAATTTATCGGAGCCGTTTTAATAGGCATTGCCATAGGTTGGGTTTTTGTTAAAACAAAATCAATATTACCTGGAATGTTTATGCACTTTGTAAATAATTTTACTGGATTTGTTTTAGCAAAAAAATTCTCTGATGTAAATATTACTTTTAAAGATATTATCGGCAGCACCGGATACTATATTTCTTTGCTTATTCTTTGTGTATTGATAATTTACGCTGTTTATTTAGTTTTAAACAAATACTTTAACAAAAAACAACAAACAATTATAGAATAACATTTAATTTTTATTAAACATTTTGCTGTATTATCAGTTATTAGGGATAAACTTTAAATAAAAATAATCATGAATAATACCTTAAAAATGACATTTTTTTGGCTGTTTGCAATTATAATAACATTAAGTGCTGCAGTTTATCAACGTATTACAGGACCAACACATCCCAAAAAAGTTGAATTAAACGTTAATAACACTGTATATAATTTAAAACTGACACGCAGTCATGGTGGCGACAACGATTGTCCCGTAATGTTTATTATTTCCGATACATCGGTATCAGCAAAGGTTACTTACAAAAGATTTCCCACAAACGATAAATGGAAAACCGAGAACTTACTCAGAAAAGGCGATACTTTACAGGCATTTTTACCTCACCAACCACCGGCAGGGAAAATTGAATATAAAGTGTCTTTTTATAAAAATAATACACCAATTAATAATCAAGATGATTTTCATGTTGTGGTAAGATTTAAAGGCGGTGTGCCCAATTTTATATTAATACCGCATGTTATACTAATGTTTTTAGCTATGCTTATTTCTAACCTTTCAGGAATATTGGCAGTGGCAAAACACAAAAAAATGGTGTTTTATACAAACTTAACACTTATTATTTTGCTTGTCGGCGGAATGATTTTCGGACCTTTAATGCAGCTGTATGCTTTTGGCGAGTTGTGGACAGGTTTCCCGAAAGGAATGGACTTAACCGATAACAAAACTCTTATAGCAGTAGTTTTTTGGGTAATCGCATTTATTGCAAACCGTAAAAAACAACGCCCCATTTGGATAATAATTGCATCAATAGTAATGTTGATGATTTATTTAATACCTCACAGTATGTTTGGCAGCGAATTTAATTACGATGCAGGCAAAGTTGTCACAGGATAAATATTTTATAATTTAAATAATACAACCATGAAAAAAATATTTTTATTACTATCAAGTGTTGTTGTTTTTTCCTTTACGGGATGTAATGACGACGTGTCTGAATCACAGGATAACACGGGATTAGATTATCGTCAAGAAATGAGAGATTTTGTAAAAAACATTTCAGTTTACGCTAAAAATATTGACAATAATTTTATTATTATTCCGCAAAACGGGCAAGAGTTAATAACACAAACCGGAGAACCAAACGGAGAGCTAAAAACAGCTTATATTGATGCTATTGATGCAACCGGTATTGAAGATATGTTTTACGGCTACAACAACGACGATGAAAAAACTCCCGATGAAGAGATGAATTACATGCTTGATTTGTGCAAGCTGTTTGAGCAACAGGGTGTTGAAGTATTGGCTACCGACTATTGTTACACCCACGATAATATGGATGATTCTTATAAACTAAACAATCAAAACGGATTTATATCATTTGCCGCAAGCGAAAGGGATTTGAATGTTATCCCCGATTACCCTGCTCAGCCTTACAATGTAAACAACAATAATATTACTGACATTTCACAGGCTAAAAACTTTTTATATTTAATTAACAGTGAAAATTTTAACTCAAAAAGCGATTTTATAAATGCTGTTTCAAATACCGATTACGATTTAATTATTATGGATTTATTTCATAATGAAGTTGCTTTCACAAAAGATGAGATAACCGCACTAAAAACAAAACATAACGGCGGCAAACGTCTTGTTGTATGTTACATGAGCATTGGTGAAGCCGAAAATTACAGATACTATTGGCAACACGAATGGAAACTTGGCAGTCCTGAATTTATCGAAAGAGAAAATCCCGAATGGGAAGGAAATTATAAAGTAAAATATTGGGATAAACAATGGCAAGCCATAATTTACGGAAACGATAATTCTTATCTTAAAAAAATTACAGATGCCGGATTCAACGGCACTTATCTTGATATTATCGACGGTTACGAATATTTTGAAAACCAATAATAAAAAAATGCCGGCAAAAAAAACGTCCGGCATTTTTTATTAGAGATATAAAAGATGACAATTAAAAACGTTCTCTCTCAGTATAATGAGTATGCAACAATTTATGCGATACTTGACCGAGAGGCTCACCCAAAAATTCCTTATAAAGTTGTAATACTTCAGGATTTTCATGCGATTTACGTATAGGCATATCACCGTCTTCGGCATAAATAGCTTCCATACGTTTTTTTCTTATCTCAGGACTTGTAGGTATCGGTTGACCACCGCCGCCGAGACATCCACCCGGACATGCCATAAACTCAACAAAATGATAATTTGCTTTTCCTGTTTTTATTCTTTCAAGAATTTTATGAGCATTATCAAGTCCGTGAGCAATAGCACATTTCAACTCTACACCATTTAAAAAGTCCCATTCAGGCAAAGCATCCTCAATAACTACCGAAGCCTCTTTTATTCCTTCAAGTCCTCTTACGGGAGTAATATCAAGATTTTTAAACGGCACTTCTCTGCCTGTAACCAATTCGTATGCTGTTCGCAAAGCAGCTTCCATAACACCTCCGGTAGCACCGAAAATAACTGCTGCACCTGTTGATTCTCCCATAAGTTTATCGAATTTTTCTTCTTCCAAATCATTAAACTCAATACCTGCTTGCTTAATCATAATAGCAAGTTCGCGAGTAGTAAGAACATAATCAACATCTTGATATCCGCTATCACGCATTTCGGGACGGTTAGCTTCAAACTTTTTAGCTGTGCAAGGCATTATTGATACCGATACTATTTTTTCGGGTTTAAGTCCGCGATGTTTTGCATAATATGTTTTTGCCAAAGCACCAAACATCTGTTGCGGCGACTTACACGACGATAAATTATCAAGCATTGATGTATTTGTATGTTCAATAAATTTAATCCAACCCGGCGAACATGATGAAAACAACGGAAGTTTCACATTCTTATCTTTATCGACAATTGCTTTTTTCAATCGAGTAAGAAGCTCTGTTCCCTCTTCCATAATTGTAAGGTCGGCAGTAAAATCGGTATCTAAAACAGAATCGAATCCCAGACGTTTAAGAGCTGCAACCATTTTACCGGTAACTCTGCCCGAAGAGTTAGCATTAAATTCTTCACCCAATCCTACTCTTACAGCAGGAGCTGTTTGAACAACAACATGCATATCGGGGTCTGCCAAAACATCCCAAACCTCTTCAATATAATTTTTCTCAGTTAATGCTCCTGTGGGACAATGAATTACACACTGTCCACAGGTTGCACAAACAACTTCATTCATAGGTTTTTCTCCAAAAGTAGAAATTTTCATCTCATCTCCTTTGTAAGCAACACTTAAAGCCGACAAATATTGAATATCGGCACAGGTTCTCACACAACGCTGACATCTTATACATTTACTGTCATCCTTAATTATTGACGGTGATAAATCATCGTAACTATACTCTTTAAAAGGAACTAAATCAATAAAATCGGGGTTTGTAATTTTATATTCCGAAGCAAGTTCTTGCAACTCGCAATTACCGTTTTTGTAACATCTTGTGCAATCGGCATTATGCTCCGACAGCAGCAATTCAATAATATGCTTACGCGAATTTCTTACTTCTAAACTGTTAGTTTGTATCTCCATTCCTTCGTACACCGGTGTGGCACATGCAGGCAACAACTTTTTATTTCCTACTTGTTCAACAACACATACTCTACAATTACCTGCAACACAAAGGTCTTTGTGATAACAAAGAGTAGGAATTTTTATATTTAACTTTTTTGCGGCTTCAAGAATAGTTTGACCTTCTTCTACATTTACCGCTATTCCGTTTATGGTGAGATTTATATTATTAGCCATAATTTACTTTTTTTAATAATTAAACACTATGCAATTAGTAAATCATCTCTTCTCTAAAGTTTTCAACAATAGATTGGAATGAATTAGCAACAGACTGACCTAATCCGCACTTAGCGGTAACTTTCATTGTTTCGGTAAGTTTAAGTAGTATATCGAGATACGAAGCAGGCTTTTCACCGCGTTTTACAGCTTCAATACCACGCACCAATTGCTGACAGCCCACACGACAAGGAGTGCATTGCCCGCAAGACTCTTCTTGGAAAAAGTCAAGATAATTACTCAAAACATTATACATTGAGCGAGAACTATTAAAAAGCATCATTGAGCCTCCTGTGGGTAATGAAATTCCCGTAAGTTTTCCTTGGTAGCCTATAGCAGTTTCTCTGAATCGCTTTCGCGGAACAAGAAATCCCGAAGCTCCTCCAACTTGCACTGCTTTACAGTCGCCATCGCCAAAGTCGTCAACAAAATCCTGAACAGTCATACCAAGCTCAAGCTCATAAATTCCGGGTATTGGAGTATCACCCGAAACAGAAAACAGTTTTGATCCCCTTGAATCTTGAACTCCCAAATCACGAAATTTTTTTGCTCCGTATTCAAAAATTGTAAATGCATGAGCAAGTGTTTCAACATTATTTATTACGGTAGGTTTATTCATATATCCGCTTTCCGACGGAAATGGCGGTTTGTTTCGCGGTTCACCGCGTTTGCCTTCCATCGACTCTACAAGAGCACTCTCTTCACCGCAAATATATGCTCCGCTTCCCATAAATATTTCAACATTAAAATTAAGACCAAGGTCTTTACAAACTTTATGAAATTTATCAAGTTCTTCATTTAATGTTTTAACAAGAAATTTATACTCTCCGCGTAAATAGATAAATCCTTTTTTTGCACCAATAACACGAGCACAAATAGCCATACCTGTTAACACTTTATAAGACACTTGTGTTAAAATTTCACGGTCTTTAAAAGTTCCGGGTTCACCTTCGTCGGCATTACAAATAACATACTTTTCATCAGATTTAGATTCGGCAGTAAGTTTCCACTTTAATCCTGTGGGAAAACCTGCTCCACCTCGTCCTTTTAAACCTGATTCTATCATTTCTTCAACAATCTCGTTGTTCGGCTTTTTTAATACAGCCGTTAATATATCTTTAAAATCGACATCTTTTGCAAAAATTAAATCGATTCGTCTGAGTTGATTTTTTCCCATTTTTAAAAATTTTTTAAATTAAAAAAACATGCTTTAAATAGGTTGTTAAACCGTCACATCCCGCTTTTTATATTCTTCCATAATTTGACGAACCTTTTCGGGAGTCAATTCAGTAAAAACATCATCGTTGATGAGCATAGCGGGAGCTTTGTGGCACCAACCCAGACAGTTGGTTTCGAGAAGTGTGAATTTTTTGTCGGGTGTAGTTTCGCCGACTTTTATTTTTAATGAATCTTCGAGAGCAAGCAAAATTTGATTTTTACCTTTCATGGAACAGGTAATGGTTTTACATACTCTGATAACGAATTTTCCGCGAACTTCGGTATCTAAAAAAGAATAAAATGTTGCTGTGCCGAAAACTTCGGCAGTTGAAATGTCAAGCTCGCGTGCAATTTCAATCATTGCATACTCACTGACAAATCTGTCATTTTGAACTACTCCTTGCAAAATAGGTAACAAACTTTCACGTTTGCGTCCGTGTTTATTCGCAAGGTCTTTAATAATTGCTTGAATATCAGCCATAAATAAGTCCTCCTATTATTAATTTGTTGTGTGTCAGGTAAAATTATGAATAGGAAAACTAAAAAAACATGACTTTTGACATGCGGAATAATGATAAATAACATATTATCCGGTTGAAATCGACTTATGCAGTAAAAGTCATGTAATAGTAAACTATCTGTATTTAGAGAGTAAGAGTAGTTTTACTGTTATTTTAATGGGTAATTCAAAAATTTAATCGGAGTTAATTTCAAAACGAAGTATTGTAAAAAAGAACTCAGCACCTTGATTAATTTCCGATTCAACCCATATTTTACCTCCCAACATTTCAATATAGGCTTTTGATATTGCCAAGCCCAGTCCTGTTCCTTTTATCTGTTTTATTTTTACATTTTCAGCTTGTCGGAATCTCTCAAAAATAACATTATGCATATCTTTACTGATACCTATTCCGGTATCTTTCACATGAAATTTAATATTTTTACCATCATAATCGCATCCGAATTTAATAACTCCTTTGCTTGTAAATTTCAATGCATTGTTTATAAGATTCTCTAATACTTGTCTTATTTTGGTAGCATCAGACAGTATAGGTTGTTTTAAAACTTCGGGAAACCTGTCAAGAATTAAGTTAACACCTTTTTTTAGGGCTATCGGCGAATAAATATTTTCAAGATTTGTCATCAGTTCAAATAAATTTACCTCACTAATATTAACCTTAATATGACCTGTTTCAATTTTAGATATATCAATAATATCATTTACTATACTTAATAATTGCAAGCTGCTTGATTTTATTATTTCGGTATATTTTCTACGTTCTTCTTCAGTAATATTTTCGTCTGTCAACAATTCTGAGAATCCTACAACTCCATTCATAGGAGTTCTTATTTCGTGGCTCATGTTAGCCAAAAAAGCCGATTTTAATTTATTACTGTCTTCTGCTTTAATTTTAGCATCAACTAACTCTTTTTGATACTCTTTTATATAATCTATATTCCTCAAAAATATTAAAATATTGCTATTATTCAGAATTATTGAGCTTATTAAAACATACACTTTCTTGTGTGTTGTTTTATGAATAATAACTGTTTCACCTTCAAAAAAGTTATTCTTTTTTAAACTTAAAACAGCTTTTTTAATAAAGATATTTTTATTTTCGTTAACAAAATCAAAAATATTTTTATTAATTAATTCTTTATAAGAATAGCCTGTAATGTCAGATGCTTTAGGATTAGCATTTTTAACAAAACCTGCATTATCAGTAATAATAATACCTTCGGGTGCATATTCAATATAGTTTTTAAATTTATCTTCACTTTCGTTTAATGCATTTTGCGATTCTATAATTGAACTTATCATCTCGTTTAACAAAAAACTAAACTCCACAATTTCCCTGCTACCTGTTGTTATAAGTTCAAATTCTTTTAAAACACCATCATTTTTAATAGATTTAACACGGTTTGATAACAATAAAATAGGGCGAGTAATGCTATTTGCAAAAAATATGGAGATAATCACCGAAAATAAGAAAACAATTATTACAACAATAACAATTTTTCTTTTCATTTTATTAATCGGTGCATTAATATCATCAATATAAAATGTAGATGCAATATACCAATCAAGCGGCTTAAAATAAGTCAAATAGGCTCGCTTTTGATAAATAAAATTAGCTGTGTCGTTTGATTTATTCCAAATATAATCTACATAATTTTTACCTGATTTACAAGCACTTACCAAATCGTCAAAAAGAGGATTGCCTGTTAATTTATTTTTAATATTCAGAGCATCAGTTCCTGCTAAAAAGGGATGAATAATTAGCTCTTTGTTGCTGTTAAATATAAAAGCATAACTATTATTTTCAGCGTAAAGCTTGGTCATACTTTCGTTTAGCTCTCGTTTAACAGCTTCTATCCTAAGATTTACATCATTTTCAATATCATCAATATAAACTCCTGATCCTATAATCCAATTCCATTTTTTATAAAGTTTAACGTATGATATTTTAGGTTGTTTTTGTGTTAATCCATTTGCAACAGGCTTTGACCAAAGGTAATCAACATATCCTTCGCCGTTTTTCATGCACACATCAACAAAAGCCACAAAAAGATTTTCGTTTTTACCTAAAGCACAGTTAAACTCTTTATTATCAAGTATTTTGCCGTTTAACGACGGGGTAGTGGCATGTGAAATCATTTTCGGGAACGGACGTCCTGTATCATTAATCCAAAAATATCCTATTCCGTTGTTGTATCTGAAGTTTGAAACTTGGATAATGGCAATTTGCTTAGCTCTTTTTTCGGAAATATGTCCTGCTTTATATGATGAATAACAATTGTCTATTACAGAAATAATAATATCTGTAATATTCTTTAACTCTGCTTTTCTTATATTTAACAATGTTGATTTATGAAAAAGAATACTTTTATATTGATTGTTAACGTTAAGTTTTAAAAAATTGACAATATTTTTAGAATAATTATTATGAATATCATAAAAATTATCTTCCGATTCTTTGGATATAACAAGCATAATAGCAATGGTAGTAATTAATACTACACTTATTATTACTATTGTTACACGGGTTCTTATAGAGTTAAATAAATTGTTCACTAATTTTAGTTTGATTGATAATATGTAAAAACAAATATAATTCATTTTATAGAACATATTTTAATCTTTTATCAAATAAATTAGATTTTTTGCAAATAAATAGAGTTGCAATTTAAGTATTTAATTTTGCATAAGGGTTCTTTTTGCAAAGCGTTTTGAATCACCCCATTCGCCGTATCCTATGTAAGCATCGGCAAGGCGTATTCTTACATCAAGGCATTGTATGCAATCTTGCGGTTCTTCGTCAACACAAGGTTTATTGTTGTAAAGTTTGTAATTATTGCGGTATTTGCCCGGTGTAATATTTGGCATAATTATATTTGCACCCACTTTTACGGCTTTCTCTCTGCCTATGGGGTCAATGGCTTGCAATGCGGTAGCTGCCGCAATATTAATATCGGGCATTACAATTCGCAAAGTTGCTATCATATTTAATGCTAAATCAAATCTGTCCTTAAGCGGCATTAACATATCTTTATATTTATACAGCGGAGTATCGGGATGTTCAATATAAGGTCCCATGCCTACCATATCAATATCAAAATTACGCATAAAAATAATATCATCGGCAAGGTGTTCTGTGGTTTGAAACGGTAAAGCAATCATCACTCCCGTGCCTGTTTGATAACCGATTTTTTTTAATGTTTCAAGACATTCCACACGTTTTTCAAAAGAGTGTAAATCATTATCAGGATGGATTTTTTTATACAACTCTTTGTTGCTTGCTTCAATTCTGAGCAAATAGCGATGAGCACCGGCATTAAACCAGCGACGATATGTTTCTTCACTTTGTTCACCCAGTGAAATTGTAACACCGAGTTTACCGGCACTTATTCTTTTTATTTCCTTCAGAACATTCTCAATCCTTTCGGTAAATGCAGGTGAACTTATTTCTCCGCCTTGCAATACAAATGAACCATAGTTACTTTCGTAAGCAAATTTTGCGGCATCAATAATTTGTTTATCCGAAAGATTAAAACGTTCTACATTTTTGTTGCTTTTGCGAATACCGCAATAGTAACAGTCTTTTGAGCAAATATTCGAAAACTCTACCAACCCGCGATAGTAAACTTTTTTACCTACTTCTTTCTCTTTTATCTCTTTTGCTTTTGCAAACAGTAGTTTTCTATCATCGCCTTTTGTTGATAACATAGCGATAATATCATCTTTTGAAAAAGATTTTTGAGTTAGTATTTTGTTTAATTTACTCATACTTATTTTAAACAGTTATTTGAAAAAGCAATAAGTCTCTTTTAAAAAATATAGTCAAGGCTTCACTTTATTAATATTTTATAAAAAAAGATATTAATATATTTAAATTCAATAAACATAGTGAAACCCTGACTTTTTAAATAATATAATTTTTATAAAAATTCTATCTGCAATTAAGTTTCATTTTTGTAGCAGCATTTTCTGCAGCTTTAATAAGCGGATAACCTACCGGAGAAGATGTTAACAACGGGTGAGTTCCTATTTGTGCTGTTAATAATGAGTTTACTGTCATGCGGTTCTCAATAATAATACCTATGGTATTTATTAATTCGCCTACCGATAAACCTCCGTAAACTTCACCACCAAGAATAACACCCGATTCTTTTCCTACAATTAATTTAACAAACTGCGAATGAGTATCTTTGAATGATTTAGGATGACGGTCGAAACCTTCACTTATTCCGGTTACAAAATCATATCCTTCTTGAATAGCTGTTTTTTCGCGTAAACCGGCAACACCAAAACCTGTATTACCAAGTGCGGTGGCAAAAATAGATATTGTACCGCTGAATGTTTTAATGGCATATAGTTTAAAGATATTCATTCCTGCTGTTCTTGCTTCGGCACAAGCTGTAGAAGCAAGCATTAACGGAATATTTTTTCTTGTGATAAAATCTTTTTTCTCTGCACAATCGCCGATAGCAAAAATATTAGGGTCTTGTGTTCGCATATATTCATCAACTTTAATAAACCCCTGTGAAGTTACAGGTAATCCGGCGTCAGAAGCTAATTTTGAGTTAGGTTTGTAACCCAACGATAAAATAACTGCATCAGCTTCAACTTTTTCACCGTTTTCAAGTAAAACACCTTCAACTTTGTCTGTTCCCAATATCTCTTTAACTCCGGTATCAGTTAAAACGTTTACTCCTCTTTCTATAAGTAATTCCTGTGCTTTAAGAGCTATGTCTTCATCAAAAGCCAAACCTAAAATATTAGGCAGTTTTTCAATTAAAGTAACATCTTTTCCTGCTTTGTTTAACTCATCAGATACCTCAACACCAATAAAACCTGCTCCGATTGTAATAATTTTCTTACAACCTTCAAGTTTAGCTTGCATATCATCAATATATGCTTTGTTTTTAGGAACAGTAAAAACATTGTTTAAATCTGAACCTTTTAACCATTCTGCTTTGTTGGGTGTAGAGCCTGTTGCTAAAATCAATTTTTCAAAATTTATTACATCACCGTTTTCAAGAGTAGCTTTTTTATTTTCTCTGTCAATAGAAACAACTTTCCCTTCTTTAAAATCAATTTTACTGTTTTCAAATGCTTGTTGCACAGGCATCATGTTTTTGTCGGTAGAACCTACCGAACCAAATACATAAGGAATACCACACGGAACCATAGCCTTTGGTTGTGTTGTTATTACTAAAAATTTTTTATCGGGATATATTCTTTTCCCTGTTGTAGCTGCCACCAATCCTGCGGCACTGCTACCGATTATTAATACATTTGTATCCATTTTATGTTTAATTTTATGGTTTGAAAAAAATTATCGCAAAGTAACAATTAATATATCTAAAAAAATCATGTTATTTTATTGAGATTCTTTTTTTGATATAATTTCTTCGTGTGTGTTTGTAAGTGTTTAATTATTAATTAAATAACCTGCAATAATCGTTTTCGTTTTATTAAAAATACAAATCTCTTTCTCCTTGTTTTACTTTATCTAATCTTTCTATCAGATTTTTTTTAATACTGTCGTCTTCCATTTGGTCAAGATTCTTTTGAATCACCTTTTCGCCTTTAGCTTTAACCACAGGATTTGCATAATCTTCAATATATTCTGCCAGTGTTAGCATGGCATTAGGTGTGCAATATTTTTTTATAAATCCCGGAACCGAAAATTCCATAAAATGCTCACCTGTTCTGCCTGTTCTGTAACAAGCTGTGCAAAATGACGGTATATAATCTTTGTCTAATAGCTCATCTATCACTTCGCTTAACGAGCGGTTATCGTTAATTTTAAATTGCTCCTTATCTAAATCTTGATTATTTTTGTGTTTTGAGTAGCTGCCCATCTCTATTTTTGTACCGCCGTCAATTTGTGAAACTCCAAAACTCATTATCTCTTGGCGTATCTCAATCGGTTCGCGAGCTGTAAGAATAAGTCCGGTATAAGGAACTGCCAAACGTAAAATTGCAACTAATCTTGTAAAATCTTCATCCGACACTTTATATTTGTCATTAATATTAAAATCGGAAGCATCTTTTATTCGCGGGAATGATATTGTATGCGGACCTACATTATAACATGTTTCAAAGTGGTTTACATGACGAATTAATCCTAAAAGTTCAAAACGCCAATCGTAAAGTCCAAATAATGCACCTATTCCCACATCATCAATACCGGCTTCTTGTGCACGGTCAAGTCCTGTGAGTCGCCAATCATAATCGGCTTTTTTACCTGCAAGATGCACACTGTGATAAGTAGGACGATGATATGTTTCCTGAAATATTTGATATGTTCCGATACCTGCTTCGTGAACAATTTTATAATCGTCAATATCCATAGGTGCGGCGTTGATATTAACTCTGCGAATTTCACCGTTTCCTTTTTTTATTTTGTAAACGGTTCTTACCGATTTGGCAATAAATTCGGCATTATACATGGGATGTTCACCATAAACAAGAATCAAACGTTTTTGTCCGTTATCTTCCAAAGCCTCTACTTCTTTTGTCAGTTGTTCATCGGTTAGAGTTGTTCTTACCTGTTTACGATTTGATGTTCTAAAACCGCAATATTGACAGTTGTTTGTACAGTAGTTACCCACATACAACGGAGCAAAAAGCACTATCCGTTTTCCGTAAACTTTCTCTTTAAGTTCTTTTGCTCCTTGCTTTATCTCTTCGATAAGTTCGGGGTCGTCAGCATTTATCAGCACAGCTGTTTCTTCAAGAGACAGGCGGTGCTTTGCCAATGATTTTGCTATCACCTCTCTTACTCTCTCTTTGGTAGGTTTGGTGTTGTTAATAAAATCATGAATTTCCTTTTCATCAATAAAAGGTTTCATGCGTTCATCGGCTATTGCATATTTCTCAGGATGATAAAACATAGTTGTAAAGTTTTAAAGTTTAACTATTTATAATCCTCAGAAATAATACAGTGAAAAAGAAATTGGAAGTGTAGATTGAAAATCAAAATATCAAAATTACCTTTTTCTTTTCCGTCAGTATTACCTCCGGATCAGTTTTTTGTAATTTTTCCTTGATAAAAGATATAAAATCCTGTATCTCAGAATTACACTACAAAATTACAGCTATAAAAAGTTAAAATCTATGATTTTTGTCAGGAAAGAGATTTTAATGACAATATAAATTAGTTGTAGCCAATAAATGAGGAAAAATTGAGATAGTATATTGGTAAAAAACAAAAAACCCCAGTTTCATCATCTCATAATGAGAGAGAGGAGTTACTGAGGACTGCACTGCAAATATACGAAAATATTTTATATATTTGTATATGGAAATTGAAAATAAACTTATAAAATCTGGGAAAGAACCAACTAATGACAGAATAATTGCCGAATTGAATTTTGGTTTTTGGACAATTTTATTTAATCGAAGTAATGCTAAAATATTTTGGAAGCCGTTACTAAAAGCATTTTATTACTTGCCGAGTGAAATGCGAAAAAGAACAGGTGTTTCTGCAAAATTGAATAGATTAAGAACTTTTAGGAATAGAATTTATCATTATGACCCAATAGTATGGGATGTAAAAGAACTAATCTCAAGAAGAAAAGAAATTTATGATATATTGACTTGGATTGAACCAGAAACTGCGAAATGGGCTGATAGTATTGATACTTTTGATTATGTAAGAAAAAAGATTAAAGAACGAATATAAAATTACTGGCTACAACAATGTATATAAGGCATACCGCAGTAAGTTGTAAATTTGAAGGTTACATTTTCAAAAGAAAAACATTTGTAACTTGAAAATAAGCGTTTCAAAATGCGGCACGCCTCATATACCAATCGTTGAAAGTTAAAAGGGTATGGTAAAGGGACATAGTTTATAAAGTTAAAAACGGAAATATTTTACTCATACTTTTCCATTTTATCTTTAATAGCAACATCTTTATTTGCGGCTGTTTGTATTTTTATATATGTTATCATAGTTTCGGTGCCGGCTTGGTAGCATGCCTCGTGAATTTTCTTTACAATATCCATAAGTTCATCGTAATATCCTTCAAGCACTGTTTCAAAAGGACACACCTTGTATTTAATGCCTGATTTTTCGATTATCTCAATAGCTTTATCAACCAATACATAAGTATCTTTATCTTTTGCTCGCGGCAATACCTGAATTGCCATATTTATTTTATTCGTCATCATCGTCAAATGTGTTTAAATCAATATCATCAATACTATCAATTTCATTTTGTTCGGGGAGCTTATTATTAATAAAATCGGTAATTTCTTTTGCCGTAAGTTTTTTTACATTGGTAACAATAAAATTATGACTTAAAAAGTTACCATACTGATTACACTCTTCAATTATTGCACGGAACATATTTTGAAATGCTACATTAAACGGTATCAGAGTTGTAAGCATAGCATAATTTTCTTCAAAAATTATTTCTTCAAACTCACAATTTTGTTTTTTTAGAGCAAATTCAAATTCCGAAGAGATTATTTTTTTTTGAAAATCGGAAAATTCAGATACGTTTTCACCAACAAATACCACAAAATATCTAAGCATATTATTTTTGCCGCCTAATCCTGTTGAGATAAACACTTGATTTTCATCAAGAAGTGAACTCTCGAGTAATATTCGCGACTCTTGCAAGGCTAAAATTGTCCAATTTTTTAACTCTTGTGGTGCTGTTTTTGTAAACTCTTCAATTATTCTGAAAGCCTTAGGATCGTCAATTTTTGCAAGCTGAACAAGAATTTTCTTTTTTTCTTCGATTGATATTTCATCAGTTTTTAAATCGGGGATATTATCAATATTAAAATCTTTATCGACTTTGTTCTTCTTTGAAAATTTAAAATACTCAAGTTGCAAATCTACATCAATCTGATCTTCGAGAATACTGAATTTCTTGGGAAGTTTTCCACCGAATTCTTGTAATTTATCAAATAAACTATCGTCCATATTGTGCTTTTTATTGACAAAGATAAAACTATTTAGTAAGATAAAAATTGCAAATAAGCGGTATTTTATTTTTTTGTTTGCTTGGGCACTATTATAAAAACATATTTAATAAAAAGTGGAGTTGCCGGGACTCGAACCCGGGTCCAAACAAGGAAGCCATATGCTTTCTACATGCTTAGCTTTGACTTGATTTTCGAGTATAAGCTGGATCAAAGCCACCGACTTATACCTTAGCTTCTTAATCTCGTTCCGATAGCGAAGCATTATCGGAACCAGTTCTGAATTTATAGCACCTCCTTATCGATGAGCCTCAGAACAGCGGCTTTCGGGAGATGTCTTGTCCCAACTCCTAGAATCGGGATTAAGCTAATCTACTAAACTTCGATCAAGCAGCAAGAGCAAAATTGTTTTCGCCAATTAAAAAGTGTGTGCCTGAGTTTTACGGGTCAGTTTCACTACACCCGGCATGCTTACATACCACCTCATCTTGCTGTCAAAACCAAATCAACCCCTTTTTAAGATGATATTTTACGCTTTTTTATCTACAAAAAGCGTGCAAAGATACAAATTCTGTTATTTATCACATAAAAAAAGTTATTTTTATTTAATGCATTTTGTAAATTCGGCTTTCATTTTTTTACTAAAACTACAATATACTATGGCAAAAAATAATATTAAACTCGGCATTTTAAAAGAAACAAAAACACCTCCCGACAGAAGAGTCCCCATAACTCCTGTTTTAGCAGATAAAGTGTTGCGTAATTTTCTTAATATAGACTTAGTTGTTCAACCGAGTGAACTGCGTTGTTTTAAAGATGAAGAGTATGATTATTTAAATATTGATTTGCAAGCCGACTTGTCGGATTGTGATGTTTTAATGGGAGTAAAAGAGGTAAAAATAGATAAGCTGATACCTGAAAAAACATATATGTTTTTTTCGCATGTGGCAAAAAAACAGCCTTACAACAGAGATTTACTAAGAGCTATTCTAAATAAAAAAATCACCTTGATTGATTATGAATATTTAACATATCCCAATGGTATGCGCATTGTTGCTTTCGGCAGATGGGCAGGTATTGTTGGGGCATACAATGCTTTGAGAGCAAGGGGA
>Ga0256845_1000309_pt1 | contig 46766 bp, 47 predicted proteins | sample RiftiametaG_FD_189101 | JGI IMG/M metagenome (GOLD analysis project Ga0256845, IMG submission 189101) | Tube worm associated microbial communities from hydrothermal vent at the East Pacific Rise, Pacific Ocean - Riftia | ecosystem: Host-associated > Annelida > Integument > Unclassified ...
GGTCGGAACTCACAATCTTATCGAAAGCGGAATTGCCCAACCCGGAAAAATTGTTGTAGGAACCGATAGTCATATGAATATTCTCGGTGCTGTCAACTGTTTCGGTCAGGGAATGGGCGATGTTGATATTACTTTCGGATTTAAAAACGGGAAAACATGGTTTGAAGTTCCTGAAACCGTTAAAGTTATAGTTAAGGGAACTCCGGCGATCAGCTATAGTGCAAAAGATCTGGTTCTTGAGATTCTCGGAGTACTCGGCACGGATAAAGTACTTGGAAAGTCGGTTGAGTTTTACGGATCAACCGTTGAAGCTCTCGATCTTGAAGGGAGGATCACTTTTTTAAGTATGATAACGGAAATGGGAGGAATAATCGGATTTATTCCTTTTACCGAACAAACAATAGATGAATTAAAAGTTATTACCGGAAATGATAATATTCAGTCGGAGGTAAAAGCCGATGAGGATGCAAAATATCATTCAACAATTACGATTGACATTTCCAACATGGAATCTACGGTTGCAAAACCTCCCTTCCCTCACAATGCCATTAAGATATCCGATCTGGGTAAAATTCGGATCGATTTTGGTTTTGTAGGTTCGTGTACAAACGGAAGACTTGAAGATATGGTCAAAGTATGGGAAATATTAAGGGGAAAAAAGATTGCTTCTCATGTTAAATTATCTATTGTACCTTCAACAATGAAGGTTTACAGAGAGGCTCTTGAGAAAGGGATATTTAAAGATTTAATTGATGCAGGTGCAATAATATCAAATCCGGGATGCGGTGGTTGTGCACAGGGGCATATAGGAATGACCGGAAAAGGTGATGTTATGGTATCAACCGGGAACAGAAATTATCCGGGAAAGCAGGGAGATGGCGATACATACCTTGCTTCTCCTGAAGTTGTCGCATATTCCGTCTTAAACGGTTTTATTTCCGATAGAGAGTATTAAAGGGAAGAGAAATGAAAGATCATAAATTAAATGGAAGAATATGGGTTATAACCGATATCGACGGTCAATTGATTTCGGATATTGATACCGATCAAATTTTTCATAACGCATTTTTACATATTACGGAAATAGATCAGATGGGTATTCATGCATTTGGGAACCTTGAGAACTGGAGAAATTTTTCTTCTAAATGTTCTCCCGGTGATATAATTCTTACCGGGAAAAATTTCGGTTCCGGTTCTTCAAGACAGCAAGCTGTCGACTGTTTTAAATCACTCGGAATAGTTGCCGTTATTTCGGAATCTTTCGGAGCCATTTATAAAAGGAATGCAATAAATTCAGGATTTCCAATTATTACTTTTCCGGATGCGGAAACTATAATCTCTGAAAAAAGAATAAAAAATCTTGATGAAATAGAAATAGATATTTACTCAGGATCTTTAAAGATAAAAAGGTCGGGAGAGATTTTTCATGTAGAACCCCTTTCAAATGTTCAGAAAGATATTTTGGAAAAGGGGAGCCTTCTGTCGATATGAAGGTGTTTATTGCCTCATTTTTTGTTGATAGTATTGACTTTCAGCCTCTTTTGATGTAAAAATATGCATATTCAGGAGGATTTTTTTTATGAATAAAAATGAGCTTGCAGTTGAAATGTCTCTTCATACGGATTTGACTAAAGAACAGGTGCTGAATTATATTGATATAATGATTGATTCTATTACCGGAGAACTGAAAAAAAAAGATGGAAAATTGACTCTTGTCGGGTTTGGAACTTTAAAAACTATTATTAAAAAAAGAAAAAGAGGAAGAAACCCGAGAACCGGTGAGGAAATTATTATTCCGAAAAGGAGAAGCGTGAAATTTGTCCCCGGAAAAAATTTAAAGGAATTGGTAAAGTAGTGTTGATTGATATTGTAGAGGCGCGTAGCTCAGTTCCGGTTAGAGTGCTACCCTGACATGGTAGAGGTCGGCGGTTCGAGTCCGCCCGCGCCTATTTTAAATGAAAAATGAATAAGTTGAAAAAAGATATTGTGTTATTAAAAATTGACGGAGAGTTAAGAGACGTCTATACGGAAGTTTCGGACGATACAGATGTTATTGACATTGAGTCAACCGCACCCGAAGCTCTTGATGTTTTCAAACATTCTTGTTCTCATCTTCTTGCACAGGCAGTTACCGAACTGTATCCGGGGACGCTTTACGGAGTAGGTCCGGCTGTTGACAGCGGTTTTTATTATGATTTCCTTACATCCGAACCCTTTACTCCGGATGATCTTGAAAAGATTACAAAAAAGATGAGATTTATCGTTAAACAGAATCTTAAAATAAGAAAAGAGATATGGACAAAAAAGAGAGCTTTGGATTATTTTAATTCCATTGGTCAAAAACTTAAGGTAGAACTTATTAATGAAAAAGTTGAAGGAGATGAAGTTTCGGTCTATGTTCAGGGAGATTTTATTGACCTATGCAGAGGTCCTCATCTGCCGTCTACCGGTTTTTTAAAGAATTTTAAGCTTTTATCAATAGCTGCTTCCTATTGGAAAGGTGATGAAAAAAACAGTTCAATGCAAAGAATTTACGGTTGTGTTTTTCCAAATCACGAACAACTTGAAGAACATCTGAATCTTTTAAAAGAGGCTGCGAGAAGGGATCACAGAAAATTAGGAAAAGAGTTAGACCTTTTTTCCATTAGTGAAGATATAGGAGCGGGACTGATTTTGTGGCATCCAAAGGGAAGCATGATCAGATATGAGATAGAAAAGTTCTGGTATGAAGAACATCTTTCAGGTGGTTATCAACTTCTTAATACTCCTCATATTGCAAGATACGGATTGTGGGATATAAGCGGGCATAATGATTTTTATTCTCAGAATATGTTTACTCCGATCGAATTTGATAATACAAAATATAGATTGAAGCCTATGAATTGTCCTTTTCATATTGAAGTTTTTAAATCACGGAACAGAAGTTATAGAGAACTTCCCCTGAAATGGGCTGAACTCGGTACGGTTTACAGATATGAAAGGAGCGGAGTGCTTCACGGATTATTAAGAGTCAGAGGGTTTACTCAGGATGACGCTCATATTTTTTGTACTCCGGACCAACTTGAACATGAAATCGGGGAACTGATTGATTTCAGCTTGAGGTTGTTGAGAAAGTTCGGTTTTGAAGAACTTGATGTATATCTATCAACAAGACCTGAAAAATATGTGGGTGAACCTGAAGATTGGGAAAGAGCAACGCTTGCACTGGAAAATTCTCTTAAGAAGAGTGGAGTAGAGTATAGTGTCGATCCGGGTGAGGGAGTCTTCTATGGTCCAAAGATTGATATTAAAGTTAAGGATCAGTTGAAAAGAGCGTGGCAATGCACAACAATACAGATAGATTTTAATCTTCCCGAAAGATTTAATTTGAAATATTCCGGTGATGACGGTAAGCTTAAGAGACCTATAATGATTCACAGAGCTTTACTTGGTTCACTTGAAAGATTTTTCGGTGTACTGATTGAACACTATGGAGGTTTTTTCCCTCTCTGGTTGGCTCCGGTTCAGGTGATTATTCTTCCTGTTACCGAAAAAAATCTGGAATATAGCCAGGTTGTGTTAGATAGAATAAAGAAAGAAGGGTTTAGAGTAGAAGTTGATTCACGAAGTGAAGGGGTCGGAAGGAAGATAAGAGATGCCGAAAATCAGAAGATCCCATACATCATAATCATCGGAGAAGAGGAAGAGAAAAATAGTAATATTTCCTATAGAATACACTCCATGGGAGATAAGGGTAAGATAGATATTGATGTTTTTATAAATAAATTAATAAAAATAAGGGAGGAGAAACTTTTAAAATATGAGATATAAGAGACCTGTTAGAAAGAAAAAGCTTCATTTAACGAATGAAGAGATCAGAGCTTCAGAAGTAAGATTGATAGATGAGGATAAAAATCAGATCGGAATAGTTTCGAGGGAGAAGGCTCTTGAGCTTGCAAACCAGAAAGGGCTTGATCTTGTTGCTATCTCTCCTAATGCAAAACCACCTGTATGCAGACTTCTGGACTATGGAAAGTATCTTTATTCAATTCAGAAGAAAGCTCATGAAGCTCAAAAGAATCAGCGGAAAATACATATCAAAGAGATAAAGTTTACTCCCGTTATCGGTGAACATGATATTGAAGTAAAGTTGAAAAAAATAAAACAGTTTCTCGAAGAGGGAAACAAAGTTAAAGTAACCATATGGCTTAGAGGTCGTCAAAAGAGAAAGCCTGAAATGCTGGATACTATGACTACAAAAATGGTAGAAATATTAAAGGATATTTCAGAGATAGAATCACCGCCGAAAAAAGAGAGGTGGAATTGTTATATTCTGATTAGCCAGAAAAAAGGAGGAAAAGATGCCAAAGTTAAAGACTCACAGAGGGGCAAAGAAGAGAATTAAAGTAACGGGAACCGGAAAGCTTGTTAGGATGAAAGCAAATGCTTCGCATATTTTAACGAAGAAAAATAAAAAAAGAAAAAGAAATTTAAGAAAATCAACGGTTGTTGTTGCCGAAGAATACAAAAGAATAAAGAGTTTGCTACCCAATTCTTAGGAGGAAGAAATGCCGCGTGTAACAAGAGGAAATAAAAAATTATTAAGAAGAAAAAAAATACTGAAATTGGCGAAAGGCTTTTTTGGAACAAAAAAATCCAATTACAGGACAGCAAAAGAAGCAGTTGAAAAATCCCTTACATATGCTTACAGGGACAGAAGGAACAGGAAAAGGGATTTTAGAAGACTTTGGAATATTCGTATCAATGCCGGTGTCAGGGAATATGGTTTGAATTATTCAAAATTCATTAACGGATTAAAAAAATCCGGAATAATTCTTAACAGAAAAGTTCTCTCCAACCTTGCAGCAGAGGAACCGGAGACTTTTAAAGTAATTGTAGAAAAAGCAAAAGCTGCATTATGATTGATGGTCTGCACAGAGAGATTGAACGTGTAAAAAAAGAATTTTTAGATAAACTTAATAAAGTTCGATCTCTTGAAGAAATTACTGAGATCAAAAATAGTTTTTTAAGCAGAAAAAGAGGGATAATTACAAACCTTTTAATCGGGTTGAAAAATTTTCCTCCTGATGAAAAGCCAAAAGCCGGATCTCTTATTAACTCATTTAAGGTTTTTGTGAAAAGTGAGATCGAAAAATTTGAAAATGCACCTGTTGAACCTGAAGAAGAAAAGTTGGATTATACTCTTCCGGAATTTAAGGAAAGAGTAGGTCGGACGCATATTATCACTCATATAAGAGAAAAGATTGAGGATATTTTTCTTAATCTCGGTTATGAAATTGCAGGAGGACCTGAAATAGAATTAGAGAAAAACAATTTTACTCTTTTAAATTTCAGAGAAGATCATCCTGCAAAGGATGAACAAGATACTTTTTTTATTAAAGATTTTGAAAATAGATTATTACGAACTCATACATCTCCTGTTCAGGTTAGATATATGCTTAATAATGATCCTCCAATCAAGATTATTGCTCCGGGGAAGGTTTTCCGGAAGGATGAACCTGATGCTACTCACTCCCCCGTATTTCATCAGATCGAAGGATTACTTGTTGATAAAGGGATAACTTTTTCTAATTTAAAAGGTACTCTGGAACTTTTCATTAAAGCGTTTTTCGGGGAAAATATAAAACTCAGATTCAGACCCAGTTATTTTCCTTTTACGGAGCCTTCGGCTGAAGTGGATATCAGTTGTTTTATGTGCTTTGGAGAAGATAAAAATTGCAGAATATGTAAAGGAACAGGATGGTTGGAGATTTTAGGTAGCGGAATGGTACACAGGGAAGTGTTAAAAAATTGTAATATTGATCCTGATGAATTTACCGGTTTTGCTTTTGGAATGGGCTTGGAAAGGATTGCTATTTTAAAATACGGTATCTCGGATTTGCGTTATCTTTATGATAATGATTTGAGATTTAACCGTCAGTTTGGATAAGATCGGATGAAAAATGTTAATTAATTTAAATTTACTTAAAAAATTCATTAATGTAAACATAGATACTGAGTATTTAAAGCAATTATTGGCTTCAATCGGTATAGAAGTTGCAGGTATCAGTGATTATAAAGGGACAAAAGTTTTTGAAGTTGAGATAACTCCAAACAGACCCGATTGGCTTTCTCATTATGGTATTGCACGGGAAATATATTCAAAAGAGAGAAGTTTAAGTTTTAATGAGATAAAAGTGATAAAACCGGAGCCGAAGAGCTCGGGAAATATTGAAATTAGAGTTGAGGATGCTAAAGATTGCGAAAGATATTCTGCTGCACTTATTAGGAATATTGAAGTAAAGGAATCTTCGGATGAGGTTAAAGAGCTACTTGAGAGTCTCGGAATGAGACCGGTTAATAATATTGTTGATATCTCTAATCTTATTCTTATGACCTATGGACATCCAACGCATATATTTGATTATGGAAAGTTGAATGGAAATACTATTAAAATCAGAAGAGGAAAAAGCGGTGAGAAAATAAAACTTCTGGATGGACGGAATGTAATGATCGGTTCTGAAGATCTTGTGATTGCCGATATGGATTCTCCAATAGCTTTGGCAGGTGTTATGGGCGGTGAAGATTCCGGAGTTACATTTGATACAAAAGATATTGTTGTTGAAAGTGCATATTTTAATCCTACATTAGTAAGAAGGACATCAAAACGATATGGTATGAAAACGGATTCATCATATCTTTTTGAAAGAGGAGCAGATATAGGTATTACCGATACTGTTCTTTCCATTCTCTTTGATATGTTGAAAAAGGATCAATCGAAAACTTTTAATATTACAGACATTTTTGATTTCTATCCCGATAAAAGTAAGAAGCAGACGGTCTCTATGGATAAGTATTTCCCTTCTGCTTTTACGGGAATTGATCTTGGGTTTGATCTGTATAGAGAAATATTAAACAATCTTGGTTTTTCGGTAGTGGAAAATGGTGGTTCGGTCGATGTATCCGTTCCTTCATTCAGAGTTGATATTAATGGTAAAGAGGATCTTGTTGAAGAGATTATCAGGATTTACGGTTATGATAAGCTTAATTCGGAAATACCAAAGACAGTTAATCCAAGAGTTTTTGATTCAAGGTCTAGAGACTTAAAAAAATCTATGAGAATGTTTCTTGAGGCAAAGGGGTTCAATGAGGTTATTAATTATAGTTTCCAGTCTGAAAAGGATAATTTACATTTCGGAAAAAACAGTGAATTTGTAGAGATAAAAAATCCGATCGGAAAGGAATTCTCTATCATGAGAAATTCAATGCTTCCGGGATTATTGAAAAATATTTCGCTTAATAGGAATAATGATTTTAAATCAGTGACTCTGTTTGAATTCGGCACGGTTTTCAAAAAGAAGGGAAATGAATTAATTGAGAATAATTTGCTTTCGATATCCGTATCCGGAGAATATTCTCGATCGAACTGGAGAAAGAAGGAACCTGAGATATTTGATTTTTTTATTTTCAAATCTATTATTTTCTCTCTGTTTGATAAGATGAGGTTGGACATATCTTTAAGTTTTACGGATAGTTTTAATTCTTTTCTTAATGCCGGAAGCGGGTTTGAATTAGTAACAAACGGAAAAATTTTAGGATATATAGGCAAAGTCAATAAAACTCTGCTTGATATGTATAAGATCGATGAAGATGTATATACAGCTCAATTGGATATGGATATTATTTTTTCTTTGATAAAAGATGAAAAATTTAAAATGTGGAATAAGTTCCCATATTCGACAAGAGATCTTTCTTTTATTATTGATAAAAATATTTCTTATAACAATATTGAGCAGTTTATTAAAAAAGAGAAGATAGAAAATCTGGAACACTTTGATATTGTTGATATTTATGAAGGAGAGAAAATTCAAAAAGGAAAAAAAAGTATTTTAATGTCATTTAAATATAGAAGCAGACAAAAAACATTGACCGGTGAAGAGGTTAATGAATTACACAATAAACTTGTGAATAGTTTGATGTCAGGTTTGGGGATTAATCTTAGATGAGGTGAAAATGGATATGGAGAGTTTAAATAAACTGGAAGAAAAGATTAAAAGTCTTGTTGATACTCTTGAGTTCTTAAAAAAGGAAAATAGTGAGCTTAAACATTCTCTCGGAGAACTTGAGAAAGAAAAAAAACTAAGTAGTTCAGAGAAGGAGGAGATCAAAAACAGGGTCTCGTCTTTAATAAATTTGATAGATTCGATAAAAAATGAAAACAAAAGAGATTAAAGTAAATCTTCAAGGTAGGTCTTTTTCTTTTATTGTTTCCGAAAAGATAAAAACAGAAGATTTTTGGGAAATTATTAATTATGTTGATGATAAATACAGTAAGATCAAAGGAGAGTCCGGGGAAACGGATATTTTCCGGATGGGAATTTTATTGTCCGTTAATATTGCAGAAGAGTATTTCTCTTTAAAAAAGGAGAATGTGAAACTTAAAGAGTTTCTAAAAAGTATTGACAGGATTATATCTCCTGAAGATAGAAAGGAAAAACATATTATTAATTTCTCACCTAAATAAAATAAGGGAGAAAAAATTATGAATGTTTTATATATAGTTTTATTTGCTACCGGTGTTATTCTGACGTCAGTTTTCTTTTTTTTGTTTAAAAAAATACTTTTTATTAATGAAGTTAAAGAATTAGAACGGAAAGGAAGACAGCTTGAAGAAAAAAACAGATTGGAGATAGAAGAATCCAAAAAAAAGATTAGTCAGGATTTAAAAGATGAATTTATTAATTGGAAAAATGAATATAATAAAAAGCACAGCCAGAGAATAAATAAGTTAAATGATCTTGAAAGGAGATTGATACAAAAAGAGGAAAACCTTGATAAGAGATATATTAATCTGGACAATAAGGAAAAAGAGCTTAAAGCTAAAGAGAAGGATCTCAGGTATGAAGAAGAAGAGTTGAATGTTTTAAAGGAAAAACTCAATAATACATATGAAGAAGAAAAGAAGAGACTTGAACAAATATCGGGAATGACTGCATCTGAAGCCAAAGAGGTGCTGATAAAGCAACTTGAAAGTGAAGCTAAAATTGATGCAGCAAAGAGATTGAAAATTGTCGAAGAGGAATTTAAGGAAAAAAGTTCGGTTATTGCAAAAGATATAATTTCAACTGCAATACAGAGGATAGGAACGGAACATGTTATGTCGTCTGCCGTAACTGTAATCGATCTACCGAATGATGATATGAAAGGGAGAATTATCGGACGTGAAGGTAGAAATATAAGGGCACTTGAAACCGCTACCGAAGTTGATTTTATTGTTGATGATACTCCTGAAGCTATTATAGTTTCATCATTTGATCCGGTGCGGAGGGAGATTGCGAAAAGAGTGCTGGAAACTCTTATTTCAGATGGAAGAATTCACCCTGCAAGAATAGAAGAAGTGGTTGAGAAGGAAAAAGCCAATTTCAAGGAATATCTCAAAGAAGTTGGTGAAAATGCAGTCCTTGAACTTGAGATTGGCGATATAAATCCTGAATTATTCTATTATATAGGTAAACTTCAATATAGGACTTCCTATGGACAGAATGTCCTGTCTCATTCCAAAGAAGTAGCAATGATATCGGCAATGATGGCAAGGGAGCTCGGAATAAATGTTAATGTTGCAAAAAGAGCCGGGCTTCTGCATGATATAGGAAAAGCAATAGATCGTGAAACCGAAGGAACTCATACTCAGCTATCTCTTGAACTGACAAAAAAATATGGTGAATCAAAAGATGTCCTTGATGCAATAGCTTCTCACCATATGGATGTTGATTTTAATTCCGTTGAAGCGGTGCTCGTTCAGGTTGCAGATGCGATGTCCGCAGCGAGACCGGGAGCAAGAAGGGAGATGTTTGAAACTTATATAAAGAGACTTGAAAAACTTGAAGAACTTAGTAGATCTTTTGAAAATGTTAATAAGGCTTACGCATTGAGAGCCGGAAGGGAAGTTAGAGTTATAATTGATTCAAATGAAACGGATGACAATAAAACTTTTCTTATATCAAAGGATATTGCAAAAAAGATCCAGGAAGAGATGGAATATCCGGGACAGATCAAAGTTACGGTTATAAGGGAGATCAGAGCTACGGAATATGCAAAATAGTAATAGTATCAGAATTATTTTTATAGGAGATGTTGTCGGAAAACCGGGGAGAAGAATGGTTGCCGAATCATGTCTTCTAATGAAAAAAAAGTTTTCTCCCGACCTTATAATTGCAAATGGAGAAAATGTTGCAGGCGGACTTGGTATTACAGATAATACATCAAATGATCTGTTTAATGCAGGGGTTGATTTTATAACCGGAGGAAATCATATTTTTGATAAAAGGGAATCTGTAGATCTTCTAAATAGCAGCAACAATATAATTAGGCCGATAAACTATCCCGATAATGTTCCCGGAAGAGGATTCTGCGAAATCAATGTTAAAGAAGATATAAACATTACAATTGTAAATCTTCAGGGAAGAGTATTTATGGAGCCGGTTGTGGATAATCCGTTTAACGCTATTGATAACCGGTTGAAAAAAATAAGATCAAAAATTATTTTTGTTGATTTTCATGCGGAAGCAACAGCAGAAAAACAGGCAATGGGTTTTTATCTTGATGGACGGGTCAGTGTAATGGTAGGAACTCATACCCATGTTCCTACTGCCGATGCAAGGATACTTGCAAATGGAACTGCTTATCAGACTGATGTCGGAATGACCGGCTCTCTAGATTCTGTTATAGGTATGAAAAGAGGACCTGTTCTTGAAAAATTCAAAACGGGAATAAATCAGCGCTGGGAAGTTGCAAAAAAGAATGTGATAATGGATACGGTAATTATTGATATTAACACGGATACCGGACGATCAACATATGTAAAATCTTTAAGATTATATGCCGATGATATTCATAATCAGCTGAGTTAGTTATCTTCATGAATTTAACAGGGACATAGCTTCCTGTCGAGTTGCCGTTTTTTTTCGAAAGATTCCTCTTACGGCAGATGTAACAGTTGTAGAGCCGGGTTTTTTTGCTCCTCTCATTGTCATACACAGATGTTCAGCTTTAATAACTACCATAACTCCGAGTGGAGAGAGAGATTCGACAAGAGAATCAGCGATCTGTTTTGTTAATCTCTCCTGGATTTGGAGACGTTTTGCAAATGAATCAACTAATCTGGCTAATGTGTTAAGACCGATTATCTTTCCATTTCTGGGAATATATGCAATGTTTGCAGTTCCAAAAAAAGGAAGAAGATGGTGTTCGCACATTGAGTAGAGAGGGATATCTTTAAGAATTACCATTTCATCATGTTTTTCTTCCGAAAGTGCTTTTAAAAAATCTTTCGGATCGGAATTAGTACAGGATAAAACCTCGAGAAGCATATCGGCTACTCTTCGTGGAGTGCTTTTTAATCTTTTGGAATCTATATCTTCTCCTATCCCTTCAAGAATTTTTTCAACTCCCTTTTCTATCATATTGCGATCGTGTTTCATATTTGTCATTAAATTTTCCTGTGAATTGTATTTATACTCCAAATCTCTTTATAACGTCAAGTAATGAACTGTTTTTTTACTTTAAAATCAAATCTATAAAGTAAAATTTATTGATATTGCCAATAATGATATAATTTTTATTGTAAAATAAAGTGTTTCTATCTATCATTAGACAAAGAGATTTATGTGACTTGAAAAAATGTTTAAAAAATAGGATTAAAAGGAATTCGTAAATGAAAAGATTTTCAAATTTATTATCCGGTCTTTTATCTTTGCAGATAATAATAGTTAGAAAGTTAAGAAGTTTAAAAATTAACGAGCATACTCTAATGGTTATAATTGCTCTTGCAATAGGAGTTCTCGGTGGTTTCGGTGCAATATTTTTCAGATTTGCAATAAGATTTTTTCAGGGAGTTTTTTTCGGTAGTTGGAACTATTCATTAAATTATGTTCTTCAGCTTCCATGGTATATAAAACTCTTTTCACCCGTTGCAGGAGGTTTATTAGTAGGTCCGATAGTCTATAAGTTTGCAAAAGAGGCAAAGGGTCATGGAGTTCCCGAAGTAATGGAATCAATACTTCTGCGTGGAGGAGCTATCCGCCCGAGAGTTATGGTGGCAAAGGTTGCTGCTTCAGCAATATGTATCGGTTCAGGTGGATCGGTAGGACGTGAAGGTCCGATTGTTCAGATTGGTTCGGCGATTGGATCGGTTCTTGGTCAGATCTTAAAGATATCCGGATCCCGACTAAGAACTCTTGTAGCATGCGGGACGGCTGCGGGAATTGCAGCTACATTCAACGCTCCTATTGCAGGAGCTCTTTTTGCCGTGGAAATAATTCTTAGTGATTTCGGGATATCTCAGTTCAGCCCGGTTGTGGTATCTTCCGTATCTGCAACAGTTATCTCGCGGCATTTTATAGGAGATTTTTCAGCTTTTGTAATTCCTCACTATCAACTTGTAAGTGTTTTTGAAATGATTCCTTATGTCATTCTCGGTATTCTTTCTGCCTTTGTGGCTTTGGGGTTTATAAGTATTCTTTACAGAACAGAAGATTTTTTTGAAAAATTAAAAATGCCTGATTATCTCAAACCGGCTCTCGGTGGGTTGATTATCGGAATTATCGCAATTAAGTTTCCACATGTTTTCGGAGTCGGATATGATACTGTAAGTCTTGCTTTAAACGGGAAACTTTTATGGTTATTTTTACTGTTTCTTGTGTTTTTAAAACTTTTAGTTACGTCGGTAACAATAGGGTCGGGAGGATCCGGTGGTATTTTTGCTCCTTCTCTTTTTCTCGGAGCTACTTTAGGAGGATTTCTCGGAACAATTGTTCACAGCCTTTTCCCTTCGATCACATCAAATCCGGGAGCTTATGCTCTGGTGGGAATGGGTGCAGTTGCCGCAGGTGCAATGCATGCTCCTATAACATCGATTCTTATTATTTTTGAATTGACAAACGATTACAGAATAATACTTCCGCTCATGGTTACATGCATTATAAGTGTACTGATAACTTCAAGGATAAGAAGGGATTCGATTTATACGTTAAAACTTTCAAGAAAGGGAATAAATATGTTTCAGGGACAGGAAACTAATGTTCTTCACTCACTTCATATTTCCAAAGTTATGAAATCGGATTATGAACTTGTGTATGCCGATACTCCTCTTCATACATTACTTGATCTTACGGTAAGCAGTTCGCATCCGAATTTTTTTGTTGTTGATAAAAAGGATGAATTATTAGGAATAATATCAATTTTTGATCTTAGAAAAATAATATACAAATCCGAACTTCTTGATTCCATAATTGTTGCTTATGATCTGTTAATCCCTTTAAACTACTGTTTTACACCTGAAGATACACTTGATATTGTTATGAAAGCTTTTTCCGAGATGGGTATTGATGAGTTTCCGGTGGTTGATAGAAAAAATAGTAAAAAGCTTGTCGGATATGTATCAAAAGATGATGTGATCGAGAGTTATAACAGTGAAATGTTCAGAAGAGATATGGTTAACTCTTTCTCAAGTTATATAAATTCAATACCGGAGTTCAAACAGATAAAGTTAAGAGACGGGAAGATCCTTTCCGAACTTCCGGTCCCTGATAAATTTATTGATAAAACGATAAAAGATCTTAATATCCGTAATAATTTTGAAGTTGAAATTATTTTGATAAAAGAGAATGGGTCGGGAATTGAAAGCGGAGATAACAAGCTGATATTTCCTTCTCCGGAATATATTTTTAAAAAAGATGATTCTATTCTGATAATAGGTTCTGAAAAAAAAATCAAACAGTTTGGCGGATAAGAGGGAATTTCATCAGTATAAAGATTTTTTTTTATTTTGTTAAGTTACATGGTGTTACTTGACATAAAATCAAAATTTTGTAAAAATCAAAAAGTGGATAAGAAAATGAAGAGACCTGAAATATGGGCTATCGGAGGTGGGAAGGGCGGAACCGGAAAAAGTTTTTTATCTTGTTCTATAGGACTTAAACTAAGTAGTGAAAATAAAAAAACGATTGTTATTGACGGTGATCTCGGAGGATCTAATATTCACTCTTTTTTTGGAAGGGATAAGATAAAGGCAACTCTCTCCGATTTTTTTGAAAAAAGATCTGATCTTAATGATATAGTTTCAGGATCCGGTTTCAGTAAACTAAAATTCATAGCAGGGGATATCAGATCTGTTAATCCTGCTACCATTCCATATTTTAGCAGGACCAGGTTTTACAGAGATGTTCGAAAACTTGATGCAGACGTGATCATTATTGATCTTGGTGCCGGTTCGGTTTTAAATACGATAGATACATTTTTGATAGCGGATAAAAAAATAGTAGTAACAACACCGGAAATAACCTCTATAGAAAATATGTATCTTTTTATAAAAAAAGTACTTATCCGTAGACTTTCAGATCTATATCTTGATAGGGGGTATGGTAAAACTGTTAAGAACTTTTGGAAAAACAGAGGTTCTGAAGTTAAAATCAATACATTTGCAGAATTCATTGAATATTTAAGAAAAGCTGATAAGATTCTTTCCGAGGAAATTGATAAAGTATATTCTAATATCAGATTTAATGTCGTTTTAAATCAGGTAAAAGACAGATCTCAGATTAAAAGCGGTATGTATCTCAACAGCGTAATTAAAAACCATTTTAAGGTTGACTCAGTATTTTCCGGTTATATTGATTATGATAATAATTTCGGTACTATATTCGAAACAAAAGAGCCTATAAATGAGATTCAAAAACATGAGAAGCTTTACGGGTCGGTTTCGGAGATTGTTAAAAATATTATTGATGGTAAGAATCGATCATATATCAGATAAATGAAAGAAAAAGAGAAGACAAAATATTTAGAGATACTTGAGTTGGATTCAGGTGCATCTTTTAATGATATTGAACAATCATATAAAGAGCTTTTGGAATTGTATAAAAATGAAGATTCTATTGAATTATCTCCTTTAAGAAATGAGTTAGATGAAAACGAGAAAGAAAAAATAATTTTTAATATTACATCAGCATATAATCAACTTATTTCCGAAAAGCCTGCATCCGAAAATATTGAACTTGGGCATAATGAAGATATTAATGTTGAATTGCCTGAAGAATTAGATGAACCGGAGGAGATAAACGGCGAATATTTCAGAAAAGTCAGGGAAAATTTAGGTCTAAAATTAAAAGATGTCTCTGAAGAAATGGGAGTATCCTCCAAACTTATCAATGCACTTGAAAATGAAAAATTTTCAAAATTTGACGATGATGGATATTTAAGATGGTTGGTTATGAAATATGCACAATTTCTAAATATTGATAAAAAGAGATCTGCCGAAGATTATATGAAATTATACAGAGCGTCAAAATAAATTAATAAAAACAGTTGAAATACTCAACTAATTGTTGTATATTAATATATTGACCGAACGGTCGGTCAAGGAAAAGCTGATGAGTGCGAAAAGAGTTGTTAAAGCCAAAAAAAGAGAGAAAATAATTCTATCTGCAATGAAAGTATTTGCAAAAAACGGTATTAAAAATACAACGGTAAATGATATTGCCGTTGAAGCCGGAATTGGCAAAGGCACAATATATGAATATTTTAAAGATAAGAATGATATTATCGTTAATTCATTTAAATATTTTGTTAATCTTTTTGATTCCGGAATTGAGAATATTGCACTCGATGATTCGGTTGGTAAGGAGAAATTGTTAAAAATAACAGGTTTTGTAATAAACTATTTAAGAGAAGAACAAAATGAGATAATGAATCTGACTTTTGATTTCTGGGCGGAAAGTATAAGGGCTAAAACAGTAAAAGATATTATCTACAGAGAGATGAAGGATTTTTATCGATCATATAGAAAACTTATATCAGATATAATAAAACAGGGAAAAATAGATGGAAGTTTCTCAAATGACATTGATGAAAAATCATTGGCTTCTTTACTTGTGGGTATGCTCGACGGATTAATGGTTCAATGGATTCTTGATAGAGATGAAATAAATCTGTTTAAAGTTGAACAAGAGATGAGAAGAATTATAAATATGAATATAAATTAACGGAGGTTCCGATGGGGAAAATATTAAGGCTCTTTTTTAAATTTTTAACGGTATTCATAGTTATTGCTGTTTTGAACCGGATAGGATTTTCTGCGGATAATATTGGTGATGCAAGAAGTATAGTGAAGAAAGTTGATGAACTTTATAGGAGTGATGCAAGTTACGGACTTATAGAAATGAATATAATTACGACACATTGGAAAAGAAAGTTAAAAATCGAATCATGGTCAATGGGGAAAAAACATACATTTATAAGAATACTGGAACCGAAAAAAGAGAAGGGAATGACAACCTTGAGAATAGACAAGGAGATGTGGAATTATTTTCCTAAAACAAATAAAGTGATGAAGATACCGCCCTCTATGATGATGGGTTCATGGATGGGCTCTGATTTTACCAATGATGATCTTGTTAAAGAGTATACCTATTTTGATGATTATCATTTCGAAATAATTAACCCTGATTATGCGAAAAAAGGAGAAACATATGTAAAATGTATTCCGAAAGACGGAATGCCGATTGTATGGGGATGGGTTATACTTGCTGTCGATACAGAATCATATATTCCGGTTTGGCAAAAGTTTTATGATGAGAAGGGAACTCTAATGAGAGAGATGTATTTCAGGGAAGTTAAAAAAATGGGAAATAAAATAATTCCGACAATATTGGAATTGATCCCGACAAAAAAGAAAGGGAAAAAAACCATAATAAAATATATTAAAGCTAAATTTAATATGAGAATAGATAAAAAGATTTTTTCTCTGAGAAATTTGAGATCGGGTAATTAACATGCTTACTCTAAAAATTGCATTCAGAAATATTTTCAGGCAGAAAAGGCGGACAATTCTGACCGCATTAAGTATGTTCGGGGGATTTTTCCTGGCGGCTTTTTTTATCGGTTTTTCGGATGGATCTTATAATGATATTATTAACATGTTTACAAAGAATGATTTGGGGCATATTCAGATACATGAAAAAAATTATCTCGATACACCATCCATATACAAGACAATTGATAATTATTCAATTTTAAAAAAAGATTTGAAAAAAGAGAAGGAGATCGAAGGGTTTTCCCCGAGAGTATATTCTGCAGGTATAGTGTCCGTCGGTGAAAAAAGTTCCGGGGCGAAGATAATCGGAATAGATATTGATGTTGAGAATAAAAACACTAATTTTAATAATAAAATTAAAAAGGGAAAGAAATTTTCTTCTCAGGAAGCAAATGAAGTTATGATCGGTAAAGGGCTCAGGAAGATCTTAAAAGCAAAAACAGATGATGAACTTGTGATCGTTACTCAGGGAGCTGACGGTTCTATTGCCAATGATAAATATAGAATTGTCGGAATAATTGACAGCGGGAATGATATTTCGGATAGAGTTTCAATGTATATGCCTATAAAAAAGGCTCAGGAATTACTTGTATTGGGAACTAAGATCCATGAAATAGTCATTACCGTTGATTCTCTCAAAGATGTTGGAAGGGTTACAAAACGTTTAAACAGATTACTTGTTGGAACTGGGCTTATTGCAGATCCGTGGCAGATTTTTGCCAAATCATTCTATACTGCGATGAAAGCCGATCAGCAGGGGATGTGGGTAATGCTTCTTATTATTGTTCTTGTAGTTGCAGTAGGAGTTTTAAATACGGTACTAATGGCGGTTCTTGAGAGGCGAAGAGAATACGGGGTATTAAAAGCTATTGGAACAAAGCCCGGAGAGATAATAAAATTGATTTTGTATGAAGTTAATATTCTTGCTGTTATATGTATAGTGATAGGAACTATTGTTGCATTGGGAGTTAATTACTGGTTATCAAAACATGGAATAAAACTGCCGCAGGCATTTAGTTACGGGGGAATGAAATTTGAGGTGATGAGATCCGAAATAAATCTCAGAAGCTTTATTATTCCTGCAATTACCGTTCTTATTTCGGCTTCTTTAGTCAGTATAATTCCCGCTCTGAAAGCGGCAAAAACGGATCCGGCAAAAGCCATGAGATTACATTAGAAATAGGAGGGTAGAAGTGAAATTCTTTTTAAAATTGGCATGGAAAAATGTTTTTCGAAATAAACGAAGAACTGTAATTGCTTCAATTGCGATTGGGATAGGTCTTGCATCTCTAATTGTTACAGACGGGATAATGATCGGAATGAAAAAAAATCTTATCGACTCTGCAACTTCAACACTTCTTGGAGAAGCTCAGATACACAACAGGGATTTCAGGCTTACTCAGGATGTTGAAAAAACAATAGAAGACCCGGATATTATAACTAAAGATTTAAAAAAGGAGCTTGCAGTAAGAAATTTTTCTCACAGAGTTATAAGTTTCGGAATGGTAACTTCTCCGTCAAATGTTGAATCCATTATTCTTTACGGAATAGTTCCGAATGAAGAAAGATTTTTATCAAAAGTTGATGATAATATACTTGAAGGAGACTATTTCTCAGACAATAACGTCCGAGATATTGTTATCGGAGAAAAACTGGCAAAAGTGCTTGAAGTAACTATCGGTGATAGGATTGTGATAACTGTCGCACAGGCTTGTTCCGGTGATCTGGGTCAGGATATGTTCAGAGTTTCGGGCATATACAGATTCGGTATCAAAGAGATGGATAATGGAATGGCTTTTATAAGACTTAATAAAGCTCAACAGATGCTTAATTTGAAAAATAAAATCCATGAGATAGCTATAAATTTTACGGATCTGAATTTTGCCGGAAATAAAAATGCCGATTTCTGGCAGAAGTATTCCAAGGGACAAAATGAAGCTGTTAGTTGGGTAAAAATATTGCCTGAGTTGAAAAATATGCTTGAAATGTCAAATTTAAGTATGGCAATTATGGGAATGATCCTATTTGTTGTTGTTGTTTTCGGAATTATTAATACACTGTTTATGTCTCTCTACGAGAGGATGTTCGAATTCGGAATTTTAAGAGCTGTGGGGACGCGTCCTTCAGGTATAAGGAAACTGATCATTTTTGAATCGGCTGTTCTTGCATTTATAAGTATTATTATCGGAGTTATTCTCGGATTTATTATTATGATGATACTTGTAAAGTGGGGGATAGATTATAGAGGAATAGAAATGGCCGGAGCGGTTATAAGTGATATGCTTTATCCTGTAGTAGAGTTGAGACAATTTATTATATATCCGTTTTTTGTTTTTATTTTTACCGTACTGATAGGTCTATATCCGGCATTTGTTGCAGGAAAGATTGTAATTACAGATGCTTTAAGAAAAAGCTTATAGTGAAAAATATGAAATCTGTAAAAAAAAGAAAATATTAGGAGAGACAATGAGTAAAACAAATATTATAACTACTAAAGATTTAAAAAAAACTTATAAAGATAACAGTGTGGAAGTAAAAGCTGTAAGAGGAATATCAATAAAGATAGATTCAGGAGAGTTTACCGCAATTGTAGGTCCGTCCGGATCTGGAAAAACCACACTTCTAAATATGGTATCGGGTCTTGATACTCCTTCAAGCGGTGAAGTGATTCTTAATGGAATAGAACTCTCAAAGATGAAGGGGAAGGAACTTTCCGACTTCAGAAGAGATAATCTCGGATTTGTTTTCCAATCCTACAATCTTATTCCGGTTCTTTCAGTTGAGGAAAATGTTGAATATATTATGCTTCTTCAGGGTGTAAAAAAGGAGGAGAGACATAGAAGGGTTAAAAAAATCTTAGAGGATGTAGGACTTATTGATATGCAGGACAGACTTCCCACTCAATTATCCGGTGGTCAGCAGCAGAGAGTAGCCATAGCGAGGGCAATGGTATCCAATCCGATATTGATTTTGGCTGATGAACCGACTGCAAATCTTGATTCGAAAATGGGATCCGATCTTCTTAATATGATGAAAGATTTAAATGAGAATACAGGGATGACATTTCTGTTTTCAACTCATGACAGAATGATAATGGAGAGAGCTACAAGATTGATAACTTTAAAGGATGGTATTGTAGTTGATGATGAAGTTAAATAGAAAGATACGGTCGGTATTTTTATTTTTGTTTATTATTAACTCTGTATCTGTATTTTCATACGGATCGATTTTAAATATTTCCGGTTATTATAAATCTTTTTTTACTCTCCTTCTTAACAAAAGTGTAAAATCACCGGATGGAATGGTAGATTCCCCGGAATTTGGTTTGGTGACAAATAGTTTCAGGTTTAAATCATCTTTAAAAATATTATCTGATATAAAATTAAATATTGCTTATGATATTTTCCCCTCTATTACTTATAATACAAATGACTCTCAATCTTTCCTATTGGATTCATTCCAACCTTCATCATACAGGATCGGAGATTTAAAAGGGATACTATATCCGGGAGGATCAGTTGAAGAAGGTAATTTTACTTTAAATCACAATCTTGATAGATTTTCACTATCGATAAGAAGTGATTTTGCCGATTTTTTTATTGGAAGGCAATCAATATCCTGGGGTAGTGGGAGAGTGTTTAATCCTACGGATATTCTTGCTCCATATAATTTTAATCAACTTGATAAAGAGGAGAGGATCGGAATTGATGCCGTAAGAATGAGAATTCCGGTTGGAGAGATGAATGAAATTGATGCCGGATATGTTTTCGGAGATAAATTCGAATTTTCAAAGAGTGCTTTTTTCATAAGAGGGAGATTGAATGTTCTAAAAAGTGATATCTCTCTCCTTGCTGTGGGTTTCCGGGAAAATCTTCTTTTAGGTTTTGATATTTCTTCCTCAATCGGAGGAGCGGGAGTTTGGGTTGAAAGTGCTTTTGTCATAACCGGTTTCTTTCTAAATGAACCTGAAAAGAGCGAAGAAAACTATTTCAGGATATCTGCAGGAGCTGATTATAATTTCAGAGGCAACTTATATATATTTGTTGAATACTATTTTAATTCGGCCGGGAGTTCTTTACCGGAGGATTATATCGGACTTTTTAATACAATACCGTTTAAAGAGGGAAATGTCTATCAGATGGGAAAAAATTATGTTTCGATAGGATTAAATAAGCAGCTGCACCCTCTTGTCGGATTAAATTCAATATTCATCTATAATATCGGGGATAATTCTCTAATCTTTTCTCCGGTTATCGAATACAATATAAGTGAAAATATATATATATCATTGGGAGGTTTTGCAGGATTTGGAAAATGTCCCGAAATAAAATCAGTTAGCAATGAAAATATATCAAACGCTATCTTAAGATCGGAATTCGGATCTTATCCTACTATTATTTACAGTTCATTCAGAATATATTTTTAAATGTTCTTACTCTATTTATTGACCTGAAAAGTTCTGTCTCCGGTTTCAAAGAAAGAAATTATTTGAGTTATTGCAGCAATTCCTGCATTAATATTTGCTTCTGCGGTTTGAGCACCCATCTTTTTCGGAGTGAAAAAACATCTATCCGAATAGTTTTTTTCAAGTGTGTCGGAACAATCCGGTGCAATATCAGAAACATATTTAAAATCTTCACGCTCTTTTAAGATTTTCATGAGTGAATCTTCACAAACAACTTCTTTTCTTGCCGTATTTATTAGAACGGCATTTTTCGGCATTGAATACATAAGAGCATAATTTATCGATTTTTTTGTTTTCTCATTTGCAGGAATGTGAAGTGAAACATATCTACATTCGGAATAGAGTGTCTCGGCAGAATCAACCGGGATAACACCATCTTTTTTTATTTCATCATCATCGATAAAGGGGTCGAAAGCGTAAACATTCATACCGAATCCTAATGCGATGCGAGCAACATATTTCCCTACATGTCCATAAGCGTGAATACCGAGTTTTTTCCCTTTCAATTCAGTTCCGGCTTTACCGTTAAATTTGTTTCTTGCAATATAAACCATCATTCCGAAAGCAAGCTCAGCAACCGCATTAGAATTTTGTCCCGGAGTATTCATAACCGTTATACCTTTTTTTGAAGCAGATTCAAGATCAACATTGTCGTATCCTGCACCGGCTCTTACAATGATCTTAAGATCCTCTGCATTTTCAATAATACCACTGTGAATTTTATCGCTTCTGATTATAAGTGCATCTGTTTTTTTTGATGCTTCCAAAAGTTCTTTTTCATCTTTATAAGACTCCAGAAGTGTAATAGCATATCCTTTGGAATCGGCGATATCTTGAATGCTTTTGACTGCTTCTTTCGCAAAAGGCTTAACTGTTGCAATTAAAACTTTTTTTCCCATTTGTTTATCTCCCTATGTTTAATTATATTTTTATTTAAATATCTTTAATATTGAAAACTTAAATCCTTTGAAAGGAGGCATAATAAAACATTGACCTCCCGAGCAGACCTGTCCACCTCTGATGTTTCCTCCTGTCATTGATATCTGAAGGTTGTTATTGAGGAATAAGGTTATTGATGAGCTTAAAAATTCATTAAGACCCATAATCTTATTGTGTGAATACTGGTAGAGCAGAGTTAAGGAAATAGTCGGATAGATAGAGATCTGAATTGAGTGGTCCCTCTCGTTAAAAAAAAAGTTTACATCACTGTAACGTTTGTCTTTTGAAGAAATCTCAATACTGAGTTTATCTGAGAATTGGTAGTTAACATCCGCAGAAAATTTCTTGATCGGATAAATAATATCCTTTATACCATACGAAATGGAGAAAGATAATTTATCCCATATATCCTGAGATGTTATACCGGCAAAAATGTGAGTTCCCGTCTCATTGTATTCTCTGTAATTTCCATAATTTATAAAAAAAGAGATCTCCGGATTAAAGATAGTATAACTCATAAGAATTCTTCCGCCTTCGGAATCCGTAAGAGTGGAAATCTCATCTTCTCTGTCCGCAATAGGCGGGGTATTCATCTCATTGTTAAAATTTTTATAAAATTTGTATTCGGCACTTAGTGTAATGTGTCCTTTGTTGAAAGTTATATTAGAATAGACAGCTTTTCCCAAGTCAGAATTATCCTCAATGAAATTAAGATAAGAGATTTCCGTATAATAACTGAAATATTTAAAGATATTATCTCCGTGAAGACTGAAAGAGTATGTGAATCTTTTCCCCAGTTCTCTGAAAGAATAGATGTCGTTAATATAACTGAAGTGAAAACCGGCTCTGTTATTTTTTGCAAAATTATATTTTACTTCTCCGCCTGTAAGTGTCCATTTTTGCAAATTTATTTCATCTTTAATCACACCGCCTATAAATCTAAGATCAAATTTTTTCAAGCTTAAATCCGATTTTATCCCGAAAATAGTTCTTTCACGTAAAATATCATCATTTTTAAGAACCGAGAGAACTAATCCTCTTCCGAGCAGGGAGTAAAAATCCCCGAAAGTTATATTCATCTTTTTTGATTTATAGTGAATGGATTTTCTGTAGATATCAGTATTAATTTGATCAAGAGTTATATTGGGAGATTGTTTGAAAAAATTATTAACCCTGAGAGTGAAATTTGCAGACCATTTTTTATATCCGGTGAATATGGAAAGAGCTTCATAGTATTGGGATGATCTATTTGCAACTTTGTTAATATTAAATAGAGATTCGCTGGAAATATAAAAATTCCAGCCGTTAATTGAAAAACCGGAGACTAAAGCAGGGAAAACCAAAATGAATATGAGAAATATTAATAAAGATTTTTTATTCATTTTTTAAATTCTCAATCTTTGATTTCAACTCTTTGTCAAAGCCCGGAATATATCCATAGTGAGTGTATCTGATGGTACCTTTCTTATCAATTATCATTGTGAAAGGTATTTTTGAAGAAGGATTAAAAAGGCTGGAAACGGAGCTGTCAGGATCAAGTAAAACAGTAAATTTATATTTCCTGCTTTTTATATAGTTTTCGATTCTGCTGAACGCAGATGAATCATCTGTTGAAATAGCAAGGACTAAAACATCATCGCTATATTGTTTTTGAATTATATCAAGCTTTTTCATAAGCTTAAGGCATGGTTTACACCAAGTAGCCCAGAAATCTATTACAATTATCTTTTCCCCGAGATGATTGCCTATATTGAACTCTTCGCCATTTAATTTTTTTAAAGAAAAATCGGGAACTTTCCCCGATAAATTGATGAAGGAAAAGATTAAAAGTAAGGTTATTAATATTATGTTTTTTTTCATAATAATTCGATTAAAGAAGTTCTTCGATCTTATTAATTATATCTTCTTTGTAGAAACCTTCCAATCTGTATTGTATTGTAAAATCTCTTCCTATTATCAGATTAAAGGGGATTCCGGAAAATGTGAAAAAGCCGGTCAGTGAACCGTCGGGATCATTTATAACCGTATAACTGATATTGAATTCATCAGCCCATCTTTTAATATCGCTCTGGTCAGATCTTTCTCCGTTTTCATCCTGATAGATGCACTGAACGATCTCAAAACCTCTCTCTTTGTAAGTGTTGTAGAGTTCCATAAGTTCCGAAGCTTCGGATCTGCAAGGTGAACACCACATTGCACTGATATTAAGGAGAATAACTTTCCCTTTATATGAATCTAAGGAGAAATCTTTACCATACTGATCTTTCTCCTGAAAATTCTTTATTGTATTGCCGATCTTTTGACCGATACCGGTATCGGTTGAATTATTATCTTTATCGGTAACAGCAGCTTTTTTGCAAGACCAAGTAAAAAGAATTAAAAAAAGTGTAACTGTAAATATTAAAAATTTGTTTTTCAAATTTCCCTCCTAAATAAAAAAATATTTATACATCAAAATAATTGACATTTCAATGCAAAGCAGATTAATTGGTTATAATTAAAATTAAAGGTCAAAAAAAAATCGCACCTGGCAGGATTCGAACCTGCGGCACTGGGATTAGGAATCCCAAGCTCTATCCTCTGAGCTACAGGTGCAATAAATTATTATATCATCCGTAACCCGATCAGGTCAATTACAATCGTTGAGGCATATCACATTTTTTTCGACTCAAGTTTTTAAGATCTCAAGAGTTGATAATTGTAATTATTTTGAAAAATGAGAGTTTAATCTTGAAAAGAAAGCTTCTTTCTGGCATTATATAAAAATAAAACTTCTTAAAAAGATGGAACAAAACGAAAATAACGAGAATAACAGGGGAGTCAGATTTATAATTATCGGTGTTGCTCTCTTTTTTATAATATTTGTTATTATAAAAGTGCTTTTTGATGAGAATAAGAATTTTTCTTCTATCCTCTCAAATATTAAGACAAGTCAGACAATGCTTTTTGTTCTTTGGACAATAATAATCCTGTTTAGTGTAACTTTTTTATTTGTTTTTGTACGAAACCTGATAAAACTTTATTATGATAAAAACAAGGAGAAAACCGGAAGCCGGTTTAAAAAGAGGCTTGTATTTTTCTTTATCATTTTTACAATTGTTCCTACGTTATTTCTTTTTTTCTTTGCAACCGAGTTGATTGACAGGGGAATAGAGAAGTGGTTCAGAACCGATATAGGTTCAATTATGCAGAAGACCAATGAGCTTAAAGGAAGCTACTATGAAAAATCAAAAGATGATCTTAAATATTTCTCTAAGATAATTTCAAGCGGTATAAAAAGTAAAAAAATGTATACACCTAATAACTCGGTTTTTTTAAGGAATTGGGTTAAAAGACAGATGATAAACTACAGGCTTGATGTTGTGAATATTTTCCTGAACAGTAAGGAGATCATTTCTCAGTTTAATCCTGTAATACCGCTTCAAGAATATAAAGATCTGTCACTTGAAGATGTATATAGAGTTCTTTCCGGAAGTGATTTCATTAAAGTTGATTCATTAAAGAATGGTGAACTTATAAGAAGTGGGATCCCATTCAATACTCCAAATGGCAGAAAAGTGCTTGTAATAATCGGAAAATTTTATCCGGATAATTATATTAAGAATCTTAAAAATCTAAATAATATGGTTGATAAATATATGCAATTAAAGATGATACGTGATCCTGTTAAGACCACTTATTATCTTCTTTTTATATTTATATCAATTCTTATTGTTTTTTCAGCATCATGGGTTGCTCTCTATCTGGCAAAGGGGATAACTACACCAATTGAAAAACTGGTCGAAGCTGCAACTGAAATTACAAAGGGAAATTTGGATGTTAAGATAGATTATATTGCTAAAGATGAATTTAACGCTCTCATTAATGAGTTTAACAAAATGATAATTGACCTGAAGAATAATCGAAAGACTCTTCAGCGAAGAACAATCGAACTTAGACAAAGGAGAAGTATTACCGAGAATATTCTGAATAATATTACTTCAGGTGTGATATCTATCAATGAAAGAGGTGAGATTGAAGAAGTTAATTCAGCGGTTGAAAGGATTCTCGGAATTAAAAAATCAAAAATATTAAATAAAAGATTTTCGGAGATATTTAAAGCAAATCCATATATGGAGATAGGTGATATTATTGAGAAAGCTTTTAAATCCAGATTTAAGGTTTATGAAAAGGAACTGGATATTAAGATAAAAGGCAAAATTTTAAATATTGCCATTAAGATTTCCCAAATGAGAAATCCTGTTAACAAGAAATTTTCAGGAGTTCTTGCGGTTCTCACCGACCTTACTGCATTGATCAAAGCACAAAAAATGCTCGTTTGGAGAGAAGTTGCAAAGCGTATAGCACATGAAATCAAAAATCCTTTAACACCGATTCATCTCTCATCTCAACGTATATTAAGGTCGATTGATCTTCCGGAGGACAAGTTTAGAAAGGTTGTTGAGGACGGTTTGAATATTATTCTTATGGAGATAAAATCCATTAAAGAACTGGCTGATGAATTTTCCAATTATGCAAGACTTCCGGAGATTAAATTTTCCAAAGGAGATATCAATCAGATCCTTGAAAAATTGATTTCCGTATATTCCTCTATCTATAACTCAATAGAGTTTAAGGTTAATCTTGATCCGGAGATACCAATTCTTATAAAAATGGATACGGAGCAGATAAAGAGGATTTTTGTTAATATTATTGACAATGCAATTGAAGCGATGAATAAAGAGGGATCAATAGAAATAGTCTCAATATACAATAAAGAGAGTCAGTTTGTTCGCGTGGAAATTGCCGATACGGGTGATGGGATCAGTGATGATGACAAGGATAAATTATTTCTACCCTATTTTTCAAAGAAGAGTTCTGGGACAGGACTGGGGCTTGCAATTACTCATAATATTATTGATGAACATAACGGAATGATAACGGTTATTGATAATCATCCTTCGGGAACGCGATTTATAATTGAGCTTCCTTCATAAATGATGAAGTTTGGAAAAATTAATTCTATTTTTATATATGCAGATTGAGAATATTATTAAGTGGAGGCAATTTTGAAAAAAGTGGTTTTTTTAATAATAATATTGTTTGTTATATCTTTTAACATTAAAGCTGAAATGAATTTTAACGGTTATATACAAAATTGGTTTTCTGTTACTACCAATAACAATGATCCCGATCAAGGTGATATCTGGGGTTTCTCTAATCGGAGAATAAGGTTTATTCCTACGGGAAATCTTGGTGAAAAATTTGAATGGGGCATCTATTTTTCCTTTGATAAATTTTCTCCTGAAATTTTAGAAGCATATCTGAAATATTCGATCACAAAATTCATAAATTTAAGAGTGGGCAAATGGAGTGCTCCGGGAGCTGTATCAGGTTCCATTACACATTCCGATACTCTTGATTTTATTGAAAGAGCTCCGATAACGAGACTTTGGGGTGCAAGAAATGCTTTAAGCGGATATAGAGCCGTCGGAGTGGAAATGAGTGGAAAGTTTATGAATGACAGAATATTCTATGCACTGATGATATCAAATGCAGTAACTGATAAAAATAACTGGATGTCAACTCTTAATAGCCTTACATCTTCAAATGAGCATAACGGACTTGCATTCTGGGGAAGGCTTGAGGCATCACCTTTAAACGGTTTAAGAATAGGAGGTTTCTACGGTTCCGGAACGGAAGAAGATTCGGCTGGCAATAATATAAAAAGAGGGTCTTCGGGTGCTCATGTTTTTTTTGTAAAAGAAGGTTTTAATTTCAAAGTTGAATATATATCCGGAGATATAACGGGAATAAAGTATAGCGGCATGTATGTCTTATTCGGTTATAAATTCAACAACATTGAACCTATTATCCGTTATGATAATTATAAACCGATCGAAGGAAAGGAAAAATTCACAGATTATACTGTTGGAATTAATTTTACTCCGGATGATAATGTTAAGTTGCAAGCAAATTATATTTATCGTGAAGAGAGTATTTCATCAATTCCGAATAATATTTTTTATCTTAATTTTCAATTTTCTTTTAATTCTAAGAAGTAGATGAAAAAAGGTGTAAAATTTTAATATATGTATATTTTTAAAGGATCAATCGGAAATGTTTTACTTCCTCTTGATATACCTTTAACAGTATGATTTGGTATTTTTAAATCTGTTTGTTCGGATAATTTAAGTGAATAAAGTATTGCGGCTCCCGTTGGAGTGCACAGTTCTTTCTCAATCGGACCCTTTTCCCATTTAAGCCCGGATTTTTCAAGAATTATTTTTGTTGCCGGTGCGGGAACATTTAGGGTCCCGTGTGAGAAATTTATCTTTCCGGATCCGACTGATATTTGGGATAAAAGTATTCCTTCGGGCTTAATATTAAGCAATTCCAGACCTGAAACCACTCCGATAATATCAATTACAATATCTTGTGCTTCATGAAGATGAGTATTCATATTGTTATCATGAGAGTTTACTTCAGGGATAAGATAACCGGTGTTTTTGAATTTGAAAATTTTTGCACTGTGAGCCTCTTTTTCAGCGTCGAGTAATGTTCTTAAAATTTTTTCGCCAAAAATTCTGTATTCTTTATCTATATTGAATTCAATGAAAGTTTTTTTTAAAATTTTTTCCGCATCGAATCCGGTTAGAATTTCATTATTATTTTTTATGCTGATAAGGAGTCTTGATGATCCGTCTTCCAGAATGATATGTTTAAGCAAAGTTTTTCCGAGTTGATTTCCCGCAAATGTCATTCTGTTTTTCATCTTTATGAAATCCGCTCCTGCATTAATAAGAGCAGCACTGAACATATCTCCTGCAATTCCTCCGGAGCAATCTATTGCTATACTATTTTTTTTCATAGTTTGAAGCCGAACCGAAAATTAACTTTTCAAGCTCTAAACAGATATCCGTAGCATTACCCCTTAGAAATATATTTGATATATTTTCAGTATAGTTTGATCTTTCAGGATTTATTTCAATTATCTTTGAACCGGAATCTTTGGAAATGAACGGTATTTTTGATGCAGGGAAGACTTCTCCCGATGTTCCGATGATTATCTGCAATTCAGATTGTTTAGATAGTTTTATAGCTTCCGAGAAAGAATTTTCCGGAAGCGGTTCTCCGAAGAATACGAAATCCGGTTTGAGATAACCACCGCAGTTTTCACAAACCGGAGGAAGATTATTTAATAAAGATTCACGAAAATCATATTTAATTCCGCATGAGATACAGATAGTCTTTACAGTTGTTCCGTGAAGCTCAATAACATTGAATGATCCGGATTTTTGATGAAGATTGTCTATATTTTGCGTTATTATTGTATCAAGCATATTGGAATTTTGGAGTCTTGAAAAAAAATAGTGTGCTCTGTTTGGATTTACACTCAATGTGAAATCGTAAAATATCTCTTTTATCGTTTTCCATGATTCTTTAGGGTATTTTTTGAAAAACTCTATATCAAGATATTTTGTGTCATATTTCTCCCATATTCCGTTTTTACCGCGAAAAGGAGGAATTCCGCTTTCAACGGAAATGCCGGCTCCGGAGAATAGAGTGGTCAGATTGGAATTTTTTATCCATTCGGAAGCTAAAATAAAATTATTCTCAATCATATGGATGAGAATGTTAGCAAAAATCAATATATGTGTCAAAGATGCAATTTTTATTTGAATTGAAATAAAGAAACTATTCTGATATATTCCAAATATGGAAGAAACAAGAATTCTTATTGTTGATGATGAAACCAGTATTCTCGATTCTATAAAGATGGTATTAAAATATGAAAACTATTCCGTTGAAACAGCTGAGAATGGAATAGACGGGATAGAGCTTTTTAAAAAATTTCATCCCCATATTGTTCTCCTTGATGTAAAAATTCCCGGGATGGGTGGAATTGAAATATTAAAGGCTTTAAAAAAAATTGATGAATTTTCAGAAGTTATCATGATATCGGGACATTCGGGAATAGAGGAAGCTGTGGAATCTTCAAGATTTGGGGCATTTGATTTTCTTGAAAAACCGGTATCAAGGGAAAAATTGATTTTAACCGTAAAAAATGCCTCTGAAAAGATAAATCTTAGAAAAGAGAATTTTTACCTTAAAAATGTAAATGAAAAAAAATATGAAATTAAGGGAGAGTCTTTTGTTGTAACGGATATGCTTAAAAAAATAGAAAAAGTTGCCAAGACAAACTCAACCGTTCTTATCTTTGGAGAAAGTGGAACGGGGAAAGAGTTAATTGCAAGGAATATTCATTTGATGTCTAAACGAAAAAACAACAAATTTGTTCAAGTTAATTGTGCTGCTATTCCGGAAGAGTTGATTGAGAGTGAACTCTTCGGACATGAAAAGGGTTCTTTTACCGGAGCTGTTGATAAAAAAATAGGTAAGTTTGACAGTGCTCATAAAGGAACAATTTTTCTTGATGAAATAGGGGATTTGAGTCTTAAAGCACAGGCGAAGGTTTTAAGAGTGCTGGAGGAGGGTGAAGTCCAGAGAGTAGGATCCGATGAGATAAAAAAAGTTGATGTCAGGATAATTGCCGCAACAAATAAAAATTTGAAAAATGAAATAAAAAACGGGAATTTTCGTGAAGATCTGTTTTTCAGACTTAATGTTGTTCCGATTATTTCCCCGTCATTAAACGAAAGAAGAGATGATATTCCACTTCTTCTTGATCATTTTACAAATCTGTTTTGCGAAGAGAATAATTTTAAAAGAAAAGTATTTACGGAAAATGCAATTGACGCAATGAAGCGGCATAACTGGAAAGGAAATATAAGAGAGCTGAGAAATCTGGTAGAAAGATTGATTATCATGACCGATTCATATAGAATAGATGTGGGTGATCTTCCGGATAGTTTTAAAATCAGTAATAAGAATGATAGTTTTGATTTTTCTTCAATAGATAAGTGGAAAGATTTTAAGCGGATTATAGAGAAAGATTTTATAGAAAAAAAGTTAAAAAAATTTGGAAATAATATTGCGAGAACAGCAAGAGAGATTGATATACCAAGGAGTAATCTGTATAAAAAGATTGAAAGCTTGAATATAAATATGGATAATAATAACAGCAGGGAAGCAGATAACGGGTCGCTTCGCAATAACGAAGAGGAAAGTCCGGGCTCCGCAGGGAAGGATGGTTTTTAATGAAAACTGCACATCGCAGGACGTTGTGTAAGGAAAGTGTCCCAGAGAATAGACTTCCTGTTTCGGCAGGTAAAGGTGAAAAGGTGAGGTAAGAGCTCACCATTTTTTCCGGCGACGGAAAGAATTGAGATAAACCCCATCCGGAGCAAGGCTAAACAGAAGGTGGTTGAAGTTTTCCCGGCTGAAACCTTCGGGTTAGCTGCTCAAACGGTTAAGCAATTAATCGTGTAGATAAATGACCCGTCAAGACAGAACCCGGCTTACAGTCTGCTTCCCTGCCGTTTACTCTTTCTTTAAATAGTGAGCACCTTTAGATATTTTATTCATTAGTGCGGCTCTCACGACAAGAAGAGCTGTGAGAACACAATCTCTTAAGTTTATTATTCCATCGGTTATTTCGGTTTTTCTGTAAAATTTTATTATTCTATGCTGAAGATATTCAAGATCCGATTTTGCACGTTCAAGTCTTTTTTCCGTTCTTATAATTCCTGCATAATTCCACATTATGTATTTAACCGTAATTTGATCCTGAACAACAAGAGCGGGATCAAGCTTTTCCTGGGGGAAAGGATATTGCCATTCGGGAATCTCGGATATTGTATATGGTGTTTCCGAATCTGAAATATTTTTTATAATATCCTCCGAAGATCTTACTCCCCATACCAGCCCCTCAAGAAGAGAAACCGATGCCAATCTGTTGGCTCCATGCACTCCTGTTGAAGATACTTCACCTATTGCATATAGATTTTTTATTGAAGTTCTGCCGGAGAGATCCGATAGAACTCCTCCGCAACCGTAATGTGCAGCGGGGACAACAGGAATGGGTTTCTTCTCTATATCTATCCCAAAATCAAGACATTTATTGTATATTGTTGGAAATCTCTCTTTAATATTAATTTTAGTAAATGAAGCAAGATCAAGATATACAAAATCACTTCCGCATCTTAACATCTCTTCATAAATTGCTCTTGACACTTCATCTCTCGGAGCCAATTCGCTAAGATGTGAATATTTTTCCATAAAATATTCACCTTTAGTATTGATAAGTTTTGCACCTTCACCCCTAACCGCTTCCGAGATAAGAAAACTGTCTCCCTCTTTATGGTAAAGTGATGTCGGATGAAATTGAACATATTCAAGATTGGCAAGTCTCGCACCGGCTCTGTATGCCATTGCTATTCCCGTACCGATGGCATTTGCCGGGTTTGTGGAATTCAAAAAGATACTGCTTAATCCTCCTGTGGCAAGTATAACTGTTTTTGCAAATATTCTTATTACTTTACCCGATTCTCTGTTCAAAACATAAGCTCCCATGACTTCAGGTTCTTCATATATCCTTGCCGGATTTGTTGAATGGTGGTTTGTTGTAAGAAGATCTATCGCAGTGTGTCTGAAAAGTATTTTCAGGTTTTTATTATTTTTTTTTAGATAATTCATAAAGCTTTCCTGAATTGCTTTCCCTGTCATATCCCTTACATTTAGAACTCTTCGATTGGAATGACCTCCCTCCTGTGCCATATCATAATTATTACCGTTTTTTGTGAAAGGAACTCCAATTTTATCTATGAGTATCTCTTTAACTAATTTATTGGAATTTTTAACAACAACTTCAACGGCCGGTTTGTAATTAATATTGTCTCCCGCTTTCATAATATCATTGATGAAATCCTCAGGAGATTCGTTTTTTGAAAGTTTTGCAATTCCGCCCTGTGCATAATTTGTATTTGCATCGGACATATCCTTTTCTCTTGTTAAAAGGGTTGTTTTTATTCCTGATTCCGAAAGTTTTAATGCAGCGGTAGATCCGGCGATTCCGCCTCCGATTATTAAAACATCGGTTTCGGTAAAATTATTCATATTTACACTCCCTTGTCGTTTAAAATTTCAAGACTTATATCAAGAGATTTGAAAGAGTGGGTGAGAGCACCGGATGATATAAAATCTATTCCTTTTACACACTTCTTTTTTATGTTTTTAATAGTGACATTGCCTGATATCTCATATTTAACTTTACTTCCCTTCATTGAGACTGCTTTAGATAATAGTTCAGTATCAAAATTATCAAGCATGATTATATCCGATCCTGCTTTGAGTGCTTCGGAAAGTTCATCAAGGTTTGTTACTTCGACCTCTATTTTTTTTTTAGGATATTTTTTTCTTATCAAATTAACCGCATTGGTTATTGAGCCAGCCATTTTTATATGGTTATCTTTGACCATAGCCATATCCGAAAGGTTCATTCTATGATTAGTTCCGCCGCCTGAAAGAACCGCTTCCTTTTCAAGATATCTCATACCCGGAGTGGTCTTCCTTGTATCAAGCAGTGTGATTCCGCTTCCTTTTAAAAGTGATGTATATCGAGATGTCATTGTGGCGATTCCGGAAAGTCTCTGGAGAAAATTAAGAGCAGTTCTTTCACCTCGTAGGATTGAACTTTTAAATCCCGTTATGATAATTATAACATCACCTTTCTTTACAACGGTAGAATCACCTTTTAAAATATCGATTTTTATCTTTTTATCAATTTTTTTAAAAACAGATTTGAATATATTTGTCCCGGAAATGATACCTTTCTCCTTTGCAATTACTTCAGCTTTGACTATTGTATCAAATTTCAATAGTGAATTCGTTGTTATATCTTCATCTATTTTGTCTTCATCGAGAGCTAATTTAATTATCCTATCACGCATTTTTTCTTTAAAGTCCATTAATGAACATTATATTTAATCCTAAGTCATCTGTAAAGAAAAAGATTAAATTACTTTAAAATTTGTAAACAAAATTAATAAAAATTAATAAAAAAAAATAAAAAATAAAAATAAATATGACAAAAAGAGTTTTTTATACTATTATATATTATTCAGGAGGATTAAATGTTTGAAGTTAATATTAAATGGGAACATTTGACCGAAGAAACCAAGAAAAATATTATATATGAATTCTTAAACAGTCTTAATGTTGAGGAACTTACGGAAATGGTCAATAACATTGATTATGTGGAAGAGGATGGTGTAAACAGCGGAGTTTATAATGAATATGATTCATTTGTTGAAAATGAGTTTAATGTAAAGAAGTATGAAATATATTTAACACTTGAAGAGTTCATATCAAAACAGTTTCCGTTTACCGTTACAATTTGACTTAATGAAGAATAAAGAAAATAAGCGTAAGACACTTTCAATAAGAATGGAATATTCACTTTTTCATATTATTAAAGAAGATGCAAAGATAAATGAGAGACTTGCCGGAGCACATATAAGGTGGATATTGAAGCAACACTATTTGAATAAGAGGTTAAAGGGAGCAAAATGAATTTATATATATCATTTGAAAATATATTCAAATCTAATGGATTTGAAAGATTAACAGGCTTTTTCAGAAATCTCTTTTTTTCGGGGAGAAGAATAAGGACCAGTATTAAAATACTTTTAACCCTCCTTGCAATATATTTTATACTGGTCCTTTTCATTCTGATTGAGATTTTGTCCGGATTTTAAATAAGTTGATTTAACAATTATTGATATAAATCACATTGCAATAAAACTTGATCTTTTTATTATATTATCCATTTTTAATTTATTTAGTTTGTTATGTATAAGTTTGGGTGATCTTAATAAATTCGGGTTCCTTTCTATTAAGAGCTGTTCCTCCCTTGAAAGATTTTTTACCTGAATAACAGGTATATCTTTTACAGTTGCTTTTGTAAGAAGAATTGACCCCATTCTAATGGAAATGTTAGGAACTCCCTTTAACATTTTAATGGTTTCAGCAAGTTTTTTTGCAGAATAGTCCATACTATTCTTTTGAATCGAATCTTTAGAATTTTTAATATTAACCATTCCCTTTACGGCAGCATAAAGTTTTTTGATCAGGTCAAAATGTGAAACAACCGATTTTGTACCAACCCAAAATTTTTCTATTATTGATCCCTTGAAAATCTCTGCTTTTGTAAACATTTCCACATCAATGGATTCGAGGAATTTTTTTACAGATCTGTTTACCCTTTCAAGCACTTTCGGATCATCTGTATCAAGATAGATATCGACAGGAAAGTATTGTTTTTTTTCAATATATTCATCCTTTCCGTCAAGTGATGATCTAAAATCACGGCTGGCTATCTCTTTTTTGACATCATTGAGTCCGGAAGATATTGCTTCCATTTCTCTTTCAATATTTTTCATATTACCTCCTAAGTAATGCTACTAATAATATAGTATTAAAAATATATAATTTCAACATTTTTAATATAATATAGGTTTGAGCAAGATTAATTCAGATGGAATTAATTTTAATGTTTTAGAAGAAAGGAACAGTAATTAGAAAAATTTTAAAATTAAATAAAAAATGAAATATTGCCTTGACAAGTATGGATGATAAAGGTAAATTTTGTACAGAGGTTAGAATGGAAAATTTGAGGATTCCTTCGGTAAAAAGAAAAGAGCAGATCAAGATTTTTGTAAACGGGAAAGAGACGGTTGCATTTATTGGAGAGAGTGTTCTCGCTTCACTTATTGCAGCCGGCTATAAAAATATCAAAAAGAGTCCGGTTTCCGGAGAAAAGCGAGGTGGTTTTTGCGGAATGGGAGTATGTTTTGAGTGTATAGCGAAAATTGACGGTGTACCCAATATCAGGACATGCATGGTTCTTTCGAGGGATGGCATGGAGATTGAAATTGAAGAATAACAGATATAATGTGATTATTGTAGGTAGTGGTTTTGCAGGAATAGTTTCTGCAGATATTCTTTCCGGGCACGGTTTATCCGTTTTACTTGTTGATGAAAATTTTCATTCCGGTGGTCAGCTATTAAGAAAAATTTCCGATGAACTCGGAGACAGCAAAAAACATAGAAATACTTATATTAAGAGATTGGGAAACAGATTTCTTGATAAATTAAAAAAAAATAGGATAGAAATATTAAAAAGATCGGTTGTTTTAGGAATTTACGATAAAAATGAAATGCTTATTGAGGTTGACAATAAAAAAGTTGAAAAATTCTATTATGATAATCTGATTTTTGCAACAGGAGCAAGAGAGAGATTTCTTCCTTTTAAGGGTTGGACTCTTCCCGGTGTTATCTCAACAGGAATGTCTCAGGTTTTAATGAAAAGCTATGGAGTTTTACCTTCAAAAAGAGTATTGGTTGCAGGGTCGGGACTTTTTCTCTTCTCGGTTACCTATGAATTGTTAAAGAACGGAGCAAAGGTGATTTCAGTACTTGAATCAACTCCATTTATGAATAAAGTAAAATTATTACCTTCATTGATCCATGCTCCTTCAAAAGCAGCGGAGGGTATTCTCTATATGAGCAAAATTGTCTCTTCGGGTGTTTCCATTAAATACAATACAAGAGTGTTGGAAGCAAGAGGATCAAATGTGCTTGAGGAAGTCGTAATAGCTAAAACGGATAGAAATGGAAATATTAAGAACGGAAGTGAGAAGATCATTAAAACCGACTCACTTGCAATAGGATTCGGATTTTCGCCCAATGTTGAACTTCCTTCTCTTGCAGGATGTAAACTTGAGTTTAACAGATCTCTCGGTGGATGGATCGTGAAGGTTGATGATGAGATGAAAACTTCCGTTGACGGTATTTTCTCCGCAGGTGAAATAACCGGCGTTGGAGGAGCGCTTAAATCAATTAATGAAGGAAAGATAGCAGCTTTTTCCATACTTAGAGAAATGCAAAAGATAAGTGAAAAGGATTTCAATAAACAGAATGGAAAATTGTTGAAAGAGAGAAAAAATAATCTTATATTTTCAAAATACTTTAACACTCTTTATGGAATAAGAGCAAAAGATTTAGATATAATATCCGATGATACGGTGATATGCAGATGTGAAGATGTCAGTATGGGAGAGATAAGATCCGCAGTAAAGGAGGGTTTTGTAACTCCCGGTGCTTTAAAACTTTCAGTAAGGGCGGGAATGGGGAACTGTCAGGGCAGGACATGCGGACCACTGATATATGATCTTCTTGATCTATCTTCACAAGATCATCCGAAAGAGCCATTTTCAACACGTCCTCCCGTAAAACCTGTCAGAGTCAAAAAACTTGTTCAGGAGAGATAACCCGGACTCATTCCAATTGTTTAACCTTAAACTAATTTGACAAAATAAGGCGTATTGTCTATTTTTTTAAAAGGAGTCAATTTATGTCTATAAAAAAAAAGATCGAAATTCTTGAAGAAAAAAACAGTCTGGCTGAACTCGGAGGTGGGGAAGATCGTATCGAAAAGCAGCATAAAAACGGGAAAATGACTGCGAGAGAAAGAGTCGAATATCTGCTTGATCCGGGTTCTTTTAAAGAGATGGACAAACTTGTTCTTTCTGAAAATAATAAATTCGGAATGGATAAATTAAAGTTTTACGGAGACGGATTCGTAACCGGACACGGACTTTTGAATGGGCGGGAGGTTTTTGTCTTTGCACAGGATTTTACAGTTTTCGGTGGTTCTCTATCCGGCACGAATGCAAAAAAAATTGTCAAAATAATGGATATGGCATTAAAATACGGAAAGCCTGTAATAGGTTTGAATGACTCGGGCGGAGCAAGAATTCAGGAAGGTGTTGAGAGTCTTGCAGGTTATGCCGATATTTTCTTAAGAAATGTATTATCATCAGGTGTAATACCTCAGCTTTCCGCAATTATGGGTCCTTCTGCTGGTGGAGCTGTTTATTCTCCTGCCATAACTGATTTTATTGTAATGACAAAAAAGAGTTCATATATGTTCATAACCGGACCTGATGTTATAAAGACCGTTACAAATGAAGATGTAACGAAAGAGAAACTTGGAGGTGCGGATACACATAATTCCGTATCAGGTGTTGCCCAGTTTGCCGGTGAAAATGATGAAGATACGCTTGAGATAATCAAGGAAATCCACTCTTTTATTCCTGACAATAATATGGAAGATCCTCCGTTAAAGAAAACCGATGACCCTTATGACAGGATAGAAAAAAGTTTGAATACGATTGTACCTGATAATCCTAACAAAGGTTATGATATAAAGGAGATAATAAATATAGCTTTTGATGATAACTATTTTTTTGAAGTTGCAGAACATTTTGCAAAGAACATTGTTGTGGGTTTTGCAAGACTTGGCGGGCGTTCTGTCGGAATTGTAGCAAATCAGCCGATGCACCTTGCCGGAGCTCTTGATATTAACGCTTCTGTCAAGGGAGCAAGATTTGTAAGATTTTGTGATGCTTTTAATATTCCTATTGTTATTTTTGAGGATGTACCGGGATTTCTTCCGGGTACAAATCAGGAGTTTGGTGGAATAATTAAACACGGTGCCAAATTACTTTATGCGTTTGCCGAAGCAACTGTTCCTAAAATCACGGTTATAACAAGAAAAGCATATGGGGGTGCTTATTGTGTTATGGGTTCGAAACATATAAGAACCGATTTGAATTTTGCATTTCCCGGATCGGAAATAGCCGTTATGGGTCCAAGAGGTGCTGTGGGAATATTAAACAGAAAAGAGATATTGAATGCTAAAGATCCGGCTGCGGTAACGGCTGAAAAAGAGCAGGAATATCGTGATCTGTTTGCAAATCCATATGTTGCCGCTGAGAAAGGTTATATTGATGAGGTAATCTTACCGGAAACTTTGAGACCGAGGTTAATAAACGGATTGGATCTTATTAAAGATAAAAAGGATGAAAATCCACCCAAAAAACATGGCAATATTCCTTTGTAACATTTAAAAAGTGAGAAACGGAGAAATAAATGGGAAAAATTAAAAAAATATTGATTGCAAACAGAGGTGAAATTGCGGTCAGAATAATAAGAGCAATAAGAGAGATGGGATTGTCTCCGGTTGTAGTTTATTCGGATGCGGATGAGTTATCCCTTGCCGTGAAACTGGCTGATGAGGCATACCATATAGGTGGCTCTCCCTCTTCGGAAAGTTATCTTGTTATTGACAAGATAATTGATGTTGCGAAAAAAAGTAAGTGTGATGCAATACATCCCGGCTATGGTTTTCTTGCTGAGAATGCCGGTTTTGCAGAGAGGGTGAAAAAGGAGGGAATGATATTTATCGGTCCTTCTCCCGATGCTATCAGGATGATGGGTTCTAAGACAGAGTCAAGGGGAATAATGAAAAAAGCAGGAGTTCCGGTAGTTCCCGGGACTACTTCTCCCCTTAAATCTATTAAAGAGTTAAATGAAGTAGCAAAAGAGATTGGTTTCCCTGTCCTTTTAAAAGCTTCTGCGGGAGGAGGGGGCAAGGGAATGAGACTCGTCAGGAGTATAAGCGAGCTTGAAGATTCATTTATGCGAGCTCAGTCGGAAGCCGGGTCCAGCTTCGGAGACGACAGTGTTTATGTTGAAAAATATATTGAGGAGCCGCATCATATTGAGATTCAGATTTTAGCAGATAGTTTCGGTAATACTCTATATCTCGGTGAAAGAGAGTGTTCCGTACAGAGAAGATATCAGAAAATTATTGAAGAGACACCTTCACCTTTTATTACTGATGATATACGGAAAAAGATGGGTAAGATTGCCGTTAAAGCTGCTGAGGCTGTTCAATATGAAAATGCAGGGACGGTAGAATTCATTGTAGATAAAAATAAAAACTTCTATTTTCTTGAGATGAATACACGCCTTCAGGTTGAACATCCGATAACCGAGATGGTGACCGGAATTGACATTGTGAAAGAGCAGATAAAAATTGCATCCGGAGAAAAGATTAATTTTTCCCAGGATTCTATAGACCCTCGCGGTGTTTCCATTGAATGCAGAGTTTACGCTGAGGATCCGTTTAATAATTTTGCACCTTCACCCGGTAAAATTGCCGAGTATGTTCCACCGGCAGGAGGTATAGGGATAAGAGATGATACGGGAGTTTATGAAGGTTATACGGTTCCGGTATTTTACGATCCTTTAATTTCAAAATTAATCACTTGGGGAAGAGACAGAGATGAAGCTGTAAACAGAATGAAAAGAGCTCTTCTCGAATACAGGATAGTGGGAATAAATACATCTATCCCGTATTTTCTGAGGATATTGGAGAATAAAGAATTTTTATCCGGGAATTATACAACAAGTCTTGTTGAAAGGATTGATAATATAAAAAAGGAGATTGAACCGGATCTAATGGAAGTTGCAATGTTGGCGGCGGGAGTTAAAGCTATGGAATACAACGGTAACGGGAAGAAAGAAGAAAAGAGTGATAAAGGAAAAAACGGAAATTGGAAAATGTTCGGAAGAATGAAAAATCTGAGGAGGTTCTGATGAAGTTTAACTATGAAATTGATGGAGTAAAAACTGCAATTGATATCAGTAATGAGGATGATAGATTTAAATTATCGATAGAAGAAAGATCGAGGGAATTCACTGTCAAGAAGGTAAAGAATAAAAACTATATTATTGTCGGAGATGACGGTAAAGTTTATGATGTTTTTGTTGACGGTAGAGAAGACGGAAGTGTAGTTTTTTTTAAAGGTAACGGATTTAAAGTTAAAGACAGTAACTTAGCAAGAAAGAGGGGCGGTTTTGAAATTGACGGTGAGGTAACGGTAAAATCTCCTTTACCCGGACAGATCAAGAAAGTATTTAAAACCGAGGGTGATGAGATAGATTCGGGAGAAAGTGTTTTGGTTCTTGAGGCTATGAAGATGGAAAATGAGATAAAATCACCTAAAAAAGGGAAAATAAAAAAAATATTTGTAACTGAGAATACTTCAGTTGAATCGGATGGAAAACTTTTCATCGTAGAATAAAACATTTATCGGGAAATTAATTTAAGTTTGACCGTAAGTCGGATTTCTGATAAAAAAGAGTATGATCATTGAACAATTTCTTCCTGCATTTCACTATGGCGATGCGACAAGCAATTCAGCAGTTACTCTTCATGAATTCTTTATATCTAAGGGCATAGAGAGCAGATTAATAACTCTTACAAGCGATAAAAGGGTTCTTGATAAAGTAATCCTGTATAAAGATTATAAGGAGGATCATGATTCGGTAAAAATACTTCATTTTGCCATTCCTTCACCTCTCACTGATTTTTTTCTTAAAGCAAAAGGTAAAAAAATATTGATCTACCATAATATTACTCCGTCAAAATTCTTTGTTGACTATTCGGAATTTTTAGTAAAATTTACAAAAGACGGAAGAGAACATTTAAAAAGACTATCGAATGTTTTCGATCTATCTGTGGGTGTTTCGGAATTTAATGCCAGGGAATTGAGAGAGATTAGCTTTAAAAATGTTGTCGTTTCTCCCCTTCCGGTAGATCTTAAAAATTATGATACTCCATATAACAAGGGATATTATAATTTGATAAAAGATGACAGAAAGAACATCCTTTGTGTTGGAAGAGTTGCTCCGAATAAAGCTCTTGAAGATGCAGTTAAAGCACTTTTCTTTTATAAAAAGTATATATCTCCTTCCGTAAGACTGATAATAGCGGGTAATACGGAATCAGTCCCAAAATATTTTTCTGCGGTTCGTGATCTTGCTTCGCGATTTTACCTCACTTCTGAAGATATTCTTTTTACCGGACATATTGAGTTTGATGAATTCATTTCCGTCTATAAACTTGCTGATCTCTTTTTATCCGTATCCGAACATGAAGGTTTTTGCCTTCCTATCCTGGAGAGTTTTTATCTGGGAACACCTGTGGTTGCTTATGATGCAGCTGCAATCAGTGAGACACTTGGAGAAGGAGGAATCCTTTTCAAAGACAAGTCTCCCGATAAACTTGCCGCACTGATGGATTATGTGATTAACAGTGAAAAAGTTTCGAAAAAACTAATAAAGTCGGGATATGAAATGATTGACAAATATAAAAGCAAATCCTCACCTGAAACACTTTTCAAAATGATCAATAAACTCTGATAATGATTGTTGAACAGTTTTTATCCGGTTTCCATTATGGGGATGCTGTCGGTAATTCGGTAATGCGTTTTCACCGTTTTTTATTAAAAAAAGGAATAGAAAGCAGAATAGTTTCAATAACTACAGATGAAAAGTTAGAAGCGGATTCGATAAATTTAAGTGAATATAAAGAGACAAAAGATTCTATAAAAATTTACCATTTTGCAATTTCTTCACCCTTAACGGATTTTTTTCTCAGAGCTTCCGGAAAGAAAATAATTGTTTATCACAATATCACTCCTTCACATTTTTTTATTGACTATTCACATTCTTTTGTAAGATCTACATCAAACGGGAGGAAAGAATTAAAAAAACTTTCCGGAGTTTTTGATATATCGGTTGCCGATTCCGAATATAATGCAAAGGAGTTGAAGGAGTTGGGGTTTAAAAATGTAAAAGTGTTTCCGATAATGGTTGACATAGATTTATATAGAGATAACTTCAGCCGAGGGATCGAGGAGTATTTTAACAGTAACAAAAAAAATATAATTTTTGTCGGAAGGGTTTCACCTAACAAAAAAATTGAGGATCTCCTGAAATTTTTTTCATTGTACAGAGAATTAACATTCACTCCGGCAAAGTTGATTATTGCGGGAGATATAAATGGTGTTCCTTTGTATTATCATTCCATAAGGGATTATGCCGATAGTTTGCAATTAAAAAATGATGAACTCTATTTTACCGGACATATCCCGTTTGACGAGCTTATTTCAATATACAAAACAGCCGATCTATTCCTATCTATGAGCGAACATGAGGGATTCTGTCTGCCGCTGATAGAAAGCATGATATTCAATATACCTGTTGTAGCGTTTTCAGCAGGGGCTGTAGAAGAAACTTTGAAAAGCGGAGGAATCGTTTTTAAAAAGAAGGAGTTTGATAAACTTGCATTTCTTGTCGAAAAAGTATTTAACGATAAGGAGTTGAATTTGAAACTTAAAGAACTTTCACAAGATAGGATTGATGAATACAGGAATGAATCAAATCCGGAAAAATTGTTTTCAATCATATCGGAGGAATAAGTATGATTAAAATAGCCGTTGTTGTTCAAAGATATGGAAATGAAGTTGTCGGCGGAGCGGAAACACTTGCAAAAGATGTTTCGGAAAGACTGAACAGAACAGGTTTTGATGTTACGGTTTTTACCACTACCGCAAAAGATTATATAACTTGGGAGAACCATTTTAAGCAGGGAGTTTCAATTTTAAAAGGTGTTGAAATAAGAAGATTTCCCGTAGATCGTGTCAGAGATATAGATTCTTTTAATGATTATTCGGAAGTTTTTTTCACAAAGGAACAGAGTGTTGATGAAGAGAACATGTGGATTGATACTCAGGGTCCTGTTTCATCCGGATTAAAAGAAGCTGTTGAAAAAGGGCAAGGGGATTTTGATGTTTTTATGTTTTTCACTTATCTATATTATTCGACGGTTAAGATAATTAATTTGGTGAAAAAGCCGGTTATTCTTTTTCCTACCGCTCATGATGAACTCCCGTTTCACTTGAAGATAATGAAGGATGTTTTTAAGAGACCCGACTCGTTTTTCTTTTTAACGGGAGCTGAACAGGATCTTGTAGAAAAAAGTTATCATCCGAATGGTAAAATGAATTTATTGAGAACCGGAATAGATATAGTTGAAAATATTGATGAAAATCTATTCAGATTAAAGTATGCCGTAGTTGCTCCTTTTATACTTTATGCAGGAAGAATAGAGAGGGGGAAGGGACTTGAAACCGTTTTTGAAGCTTATAGGAAGATAAGGGATAAAAGTGTTGTAAACCTTGTTCTTATGGGTAAGAAATTTATGGATATTCCCGATACTGATGGAATAAGATATGTCGGATTTGTTAGTGAAGAGGAGAAATTATCGGCTTTTAAAGGTGCAATGTTTTCAATCCAGCCTTCACATTTTGAAAGTTTATCCATCACGACTCTTGAGTCTTTTTCGCAAAAAACTCCTGTCCTTGTCAATAGAAAAAGCAATGTTTTAATGGAACATGTTGATATTTCAAAAGGGGGAACTTCATATGAGAGTGTTGAAGATTTCATTGATAAATTCGACTTTTTAAATATCCATCCTTCCGAGAGGATTAAAATGGGCAAGAAAGGATTTGATTATGTTAAAGAGTATTTTTCATGGGATGTTGTCCTTAAAAAGATAGATAAAGAGGTAAAAAGGCTTACTAAAAAGTCTTAGTTTTTATAAATAAAGATAGAGAGAGAATAGATTGAGTGTGGATATAGATAAAATAACCGAACTTTGTGCCGATTGCGGTAATTGCCTTCACTATTGTCCCGTATATAATGCCGAATTAACGGAACCTAACTCACCGAGAGGAAAGGTAAATCTTGTAAAAGCTCTCTATGACGGTACTTTTCATCCTTCAGATCAACTTGAAATTTTTACGTATCAGTGCGTTTTATGCGGTAGCTGTGAATATAACTGCACAAAGGGTGTAGAATTTACCGATATGATGATCGAATTCAGGAATAGAAGAAGCAAGGGGAAAAATATACCGATATTAAGAAAAATCATTCTGTCGATCTATGATCTGAATATTTTAAAAATTTTTGTGAAGTTTTTATTCCTGATCCCGAAGGCTATCCGGAAAAGGATAAAAATTCTTCCCGTATCCGGATTTCCGGCACTTAAACTGAAAAAAAAGATAAAAGGAAAAAGGGATGAGAAATTTGATATACTTCTTTTCCCGGGGTGTATGATCAACCTTTTTTATACTGATATAAAAGAAAGAATTTATGATCTTTTAACTATACACGGATTCTCGGTTGTTATTCCCGATCATATGAAATGCTGCGGTGCTCCGTATAAAACTCAGGGATGGAATGAAAAGTTTTTAAAGTTAAAGAAAAAGAATAAAAAGATATTTTCAAAATTTAAATTTAAATATATTGTTATCCCATGCGGAACGGGAGTTAAAACATTTAGAAAATATTATGACATCAAAGATGCGGAAGTGTTTGAACTTACGGAATTCATATATAAATTCATTAAAGATGCAAAGATTAACAGGAATATCATTAATGAAGGGGAGAAGATTACTTATCATGATCCGTGTCATAATCTTAAATTATTGAATATTAAGGATGAACCCAGATTTTTTATGAAAAAATTTGATAAAAATTTTGTTGATGATAATTCCGAATTATGTTGCGGTTTCGGAGGTCTCTTTAGTGTTAATTTCGGTAAAACTTCTAAAAAGATCCTGAAAAGAAGAGAAGATCGAATTGAGGAGATCGGAGCTGATACTGTCGTCACATCTTGTCCCGGATGTTATTATCAACTTCAAAAGAACAATAAACAAAATGTAAAATTCTTTATAGATATTTTTGAATAGCAAAAGCAGGGTCATATACGTACGCATGTCAGTATTTGGGAATTGAAAATAAAATGAATTTGTAAGAGGACAAGGGAAACTCGCTTTAAAAAAAATGAGAATACTTGCTAAAAGCCTCGAAATGTAATAAAAAATAAAGTATAAATGGGACTTTCCGAAAGATTTTTAAATATTATTTCAAAAAAGCAAAAAATAATTGAATTTTGTGTGATTTTTTTAATATTTCTTTCCATAGGTTTTAGTTTCGGTAGTAAAACTACAAAGTGGTTTTGGAATGATTATCCTTTTATTGCAATTATTCTTGTAATAATAGTTCTGTTGCTGTCCCTGCTTTGGATTAGAATAGAACAACATAAAACTCAGATAATTATAAATGGAATTAAAAATTCCAATAAAGATAATTCAAGTGAAATCGGTAAAAAAGTCGATCTATTAACCCATAGGCAAAGAGAGATATTTGAATTAATTATAAAAGGGAGATCAAACAAAGAAATTATGAGTGAACTTTTTATAGAGCTTAGCACACTTAAGACCCATATTAATCATATTTACAAAATATTGGAAATTCTTAACAGAAAAGAAGCAAGAGCCATTGGAAAAAAATATAACAGAGAGCAAACATAATTGATTTTGTGCAAAATCAACCTTTTTTCAACCTTTTTTTTTCTAAATTGTCCAATATAATTGAGACAAATGATCTATAAAACAGAAGGAGAAAAAAATGAAAAACAGAAGAAAGAATTTATGGATGAGTGTAACACTTATGTGCGGTTTTCTTACTATTTTTTTTCAGTTTAACAAAGACGGTATAAAATGGTTTTGGACAGGGCAGGAAATTGTTCCTATAGTTTTATTAATTTCAACACTGATATTTGGAATTTTATGGTTTAAAGAATATAAAAAAATCAGAAAAGGGTGACGGAACTCACAGCTCATAGCCCTCAGCTGAACTCACAAGTCTATTTTGGATTTTGGATATGGGGGTTGGGATTTGGTGGAGTTTGTCTCGTCCTGTGATATGTTGATAGTCATAACAGGAGGCAAGCGATGCAAGAAACAATAAACCGTTATAGTGAAGCTTATAAGATCCAGGTAGTGAATGAGTTAGAGAGTGGTAAATTGA
>Ga0256845_1000310_pt1 | contig 46670 bp, 48 predicted proteins | sample RiftiametaG_FD_189101 | JGI IMG/M metagenome (GOLD analysis project Ga0256845, IMG submission 189101) | Tube worm associated microbial communities from hydrothermal vent at the East Pacific Rise, Pacific Ocean - Riftia | ecosystem: Host-associated > Annelida > Integument > Unclassified ...
CTTTTGATCTCTGTATGCTGAATGGATTTGGTGTGAATAACCCGATCCCTTATGACGGCCTAACAATGGTAAAAGGCGGGATTTCTAATGGAATAACCGGTTCAAAAAATAGTGAAAAGGGGTTAGGGATAGAATTTGGGCCAGAGAAAGATTGGCATAATTGGCGTTGGGTAGAACAGTGGTTGCCGCACTCTACTTGGTTTTTACTGGCCGCGACAGAAATGGCGTTATAATTGTAACTTAGATGATTAATCATTGTTGAGCAAAAACTGTTGAATTCATTAAGATGCATTACAAATGATGATAATGATTTTTGGTTGGATAATTGCGTACTTAGAACTGTTCCGGAGTTTATACAAACTAAGTTAGCTCATTGGAAAACACAACTGATATGCAAGTATGATTTCCCGAACTCTTTCGAGCCATTTGCTACGGAGAGTTATCAATATATTCTTTACGGCATGGATAATTGGTATTGATTTCTTTCAGCATTCTGTAGGATTTGGTGAAGTTGATAAAGTGAAACGAATTTTTGATGAGGTTGAACAAGCAAGCGAAATAGCATTAAGAGAATTACCGCTCACAGAACCCTAATAAATAAGATCCGTCAGTTTGGTTTACAAAGAGTTTAGATGATATAGTAAACCAATAATAGTCACTGAATAACACTAATTAATTGTAGTGTGGGTTTGGATAGGGATTTGAATTAAAATGAAAGCCACCATAAATGATGTAGCAAAACATGCTGGCGTATCTATTAAGACTGTCTCGCGGGTTATCAATAATGAACCTGCAGTTCGAAAAACAACGTTTGATAAAGTACAAGCATCAGTTAAAGTACTGAATTACCGACCAAATAATTCTGCCAGAAGTTTAGCTGGTAGCAAATCTTATACAGTTGCTTTTGTATATGACAACCCTAATGCTCATTATATTATTGATATGCAAAATGGAATTTTGGCTGGTTGTCACGATAGTCATTTTGAGTTGTTAATACATCCGTGTAATCATAAAGCTGACGATCTAGAATCAGAGTTTAACAATCTTATAAATCATTCTCGAGTGGCAGGAGTGATACTTACACCTCCATTTTCAGAAATGCCAAATGTTTCTAAAATACTTGATAGACTTGGTTTAGCTAATGTAAAAATTATTTCGGGAAGTAAGCCTAAGAAAAACAATCAATCTTCAATTTTAATTAATGATCATCATGCGGCGTACACTTTGACTGAACATCTGATTAATTTGGGTCACACAGATATCGGTTTCTTATGTGGTGGTATGGAACATAAATCGTCTGTTGAAAGACTAGAAGGGTACCATTCAGCGTTGCAAGACAATGGCATAGATCCTAGAAAACGGTATGTTATTAATGGGGAATATTCTTTTGACTCAGGTGTACAAGGAGCAACTAAGTTATTATCAAGAAACAAAAGGCCAACAGCGATTTTTGCAAGTAATGATGAAATAGCTGCCGGTGCATTATTTGCTGCTAGATTAGAAGGCATTCAAATACCTAAGGAGCTTTCTATTGTTGGTTTTGAGGATAGCCCTTACTCTCGTCAGACAAGACCACAATTAACAACAGCACACCAGCCTAACCAAAAAATTGCGAAGCAAGCGGCTAATTTATTGATAGCAAAAATTCAAGGCCGATCCAATGAATATATTAAGGAAAACAAACTCCTCAAAAGTTTTAGCCCAAAGCTAGTTATCAGAGAGTCCAGTGATACAGTTCCAAAATAACTAAATTTCTTCCCTATCGTAGGGATAGATTCAACCTATTAGAAAAAATCAAGCGTCAAAGTTAAGATTAAAGCATCACTTCTTTTACACTACAACACCTGAGGGATAATATTTCGTGGGGATCCCTCAGCTTTTACAACTAATACCGTTGAGCAAGACGCTATCTTGTCATTTTACTTTGTTATTTGTTTATACTATTTTATGCAGTGAAAGGTGATAAAATAGTAAACTGGTTATTCCTAAATAGATTAGTTTAATTTAATGAAAGAAATGGTTTCAAATAAAATTGGCTTTGTATCACTAGGCTGCCCAAAAAACCTAGTAGATTCAGAAAGGATCCTCACCCAACTCAAAACAGAAGGCTACGATGTTGTACCGACCTATAAAGATGCTGAATTAGTCATAGTTAATACATGTGGATTTATTGATTCTGCGGTAAAAGAATCGCTCGATACGATAGGTGAAGCTTTAGCGGAGAATGGCAAGGTTCTTGTAACGGGATGCTTAGGCGCAAAAGAAAACGATATAACTGAAATTCATCCAAATGTATTAGGTGTAACAGGTCCACATGCTTATGATGAAGTCTTGAATCAAGTCCATCAGTTTATTCCAAAGCCCAAACACGATCCTTTTATCAGTCTTGTACCTGACCATGGCGTTAAATTAACACCTAAGCATTTTGCTTATTTAAAGATATCTGAAGGCTGTAATCATCGTTGTACATTTTGCATAATCCCTTCGATGCGAGGCGATTTGGATTCTCGAGCAATTGGAGATGTTTTAAGTGAAGCGAAAAGATTGGTTAATGCAGGGGTAAAAGAGTTGCTGGTTATATCTCAAGATACGTCTGCTTATGGTGTTGATTTAAAATATCGCACAGGGTTTTGGGATGGTATGCCGGTTAAAACTCGCTTACTTGAATTCTGTCAACAACTCAGCAAGATGAGCGTTTGGGTTCGTTTACATTATGTTTATCCTTATCCAAGCGTTGATCATTTAATTCCATTAATGGCAGAAGGTAAGTTACTGCCATATTTAGATGTTCCATTTCAACATGCTAGTCCAAGAATTTTGAAATTGATGAAACGTCCTGGCAATATTGATAAAACGTTAGAAAGAATCAATTCATGGAGAAAGGTCTGTCCAGAACTAGTGATACGCTCTACATTTATTGTTGGTTTTCCGGGAGAAACAGAAGAAGAATTCGAGGAATTATTAGAATTTCTAAGACAAGCTCAACTCGATCGAGTCGGATGTTTTGTATATTCACCAGTAAATGGTGCGACAGCTAATGAATTGCCTGATCCTGTAGATGAAGATGTAAAACAAATTCGTTTAGAAAAATTTATGATGGTGCAAGCTGAAATTAGCAAAGAAAAATTGAAAGCAAAAATTGGACAAGAGTTTTATGTTTTAGTCGATGAAGTGCATACTGACGGAGCCATTGCTAGAAGTTATATGGATGCGCCTGAGATTGATGGTGTTGTGCATTTAACCGATGAGTTTGATGTTAAACCTGGTGACAAATTGTGGGTGCAAATTATTCATTCGGATGAGCATGATCTGTGGGGTGTTAGAGTTGAGGATGAGTTGCCAACCAAACAACAAACTTAGAGTCGTTAGAAATCATTTTAACGTTTTTGAAGTATTGACTTAACATTGGTCGATACTTTAAATGCCGATTGGCAACGACTCTGAGTTCTCCGCTACTTTTCAATTTTAGTGCCGATTGTTTAAACATTTTATTTGCGATGGAAAGTGTTTGTACATTTTGTTGATGGAATGGGGGGTTGCACAGGATATGATCGTAATCATTGTTCTTTAAGCCTGTTAAAACATCGGTGACATAAAATTTAGCATTACGTCCGATATTTTTTTGGTAAGTTATTTTTGCACTTTCTACAGATAAAAATGATTCATCACAAAATGTAAGATTTAAAGTTGGATTGCCTTTGGCGACAATGGTTCCAAGTATTCCGGTGCCACAACCTAAATCAATCAATTTTTTATTTCCTTTTGTTTTAGGTAGATAATTTAAAAGCACCCGACTACCGATATCCAAACTTTCTCTTGAGAACACTCCGGGCAATCCATAGCTTTTTACAGCGTAATTTTCCAATTCGTAAATTTTAATATCATGCAGATTCTCATTAGACATTTTAGGTGTGCTTGATGCTCTGGAAAATATCAAGCGAGCTTTTTTCTTTGCGTGTGATGTTGTTGCTTTTCCAATATATTTTTCGAATAATGCGGTAGTTGAATTATGGATATCTTTTGTCATTCCAGCTGCCAGAATAGCAGTATCTTGATTAATTAGTTTAGCGAGAGATCTTAGTTGAAATGCTAGTAAACTATTGTGTTTTGGTATGCGAATAATAATTAAGTCAAAATGAATATTTGGTTGAGGAATATTTTCTACTCTTTCAATAAAATTTATTTCTTCAGGTAGGTTGTTAATTTTTAAATTTGCGGTAATTGCGGTTCTAGAAAGAAAAGAATCACTCCAGCAAACCAGTGAGAATTTAGAAAAGCTACAAGCTAACGCGCCAAATTGGTCATTGATAATAAGTACTGTAGATGATTTATCTAGTGTTATATTTTCTTTAACATGATTAACTAGGTATTCATCTGCTGCATTCCAAGCACGTAAAGATTGATCAGATGTTTTGGGATATCTTTCTAGAGAAAGTTGATTAATAGCCTGTACTGTCATCATCTTCGTCTTTATATCCGGATTTTGATGGATCGTAATCATCGGGAATTTTAAAGCTCTTATTTTTAAGTAATGTCATTATTCCACCAATAAGGAATGCGAAAATAATTATAGTGATGATAATGCCTAACATTGATTGCCCCCGTTTTGACATATGTTTTCAAAATAATATTTTTTATAGTGAGATAGTTTTCCTACAATAAATTCATTATTACAAATATCACTTTTACAAAGATGTTGACGAAGAGCCGGAAAATCAAAGTTCTTTAAAATTAATTGACTTTCCTTAATATGGGAGATGTGCCAAGGTTCTACAGCAACGCCGCCTTTAAATTCACTGTATGGTCTGAAAAATCCAAACTTTTCTAGATTTTCATTTAACCATTGATTTAATGTCGCACATATTCCATTTTTAGAAAACTCTTTTTCAGTTAATTGAACGTCATAACTATGTTCTACAGCCTTTTTAGAAAATACATCTAGGTCAGTTCCCCAATGGTGTCGACTTAAACCTGGTAACGCAGACCAAAGAGCAATTGATTTATATTTTTCAATGGAGGACATTCTGTCAATATTTAATGGTCTGCCTTGTTTAGAATAAACGGGTCGATAGCCTCGCCATTTATCATTCCAAATGGCGAGTTGTTTTTCAAAACTGCGAAACGCGCTGATAATCGTAATTTCTACATTGTCGAGTTTGGCTTGTAAAAAGAGCTTCTCAAGATCACTTTGGATTTGACTATTTATTTGTGGATAGGTTTCCTCTGATTTGGGATCACATTTAAAATCGCATAGGTGTTGAATCTCTAATCCGATAGATTGTTGCCAAGTAATAGTCATATTAATTAGCAAGTAGGCTTTTTAAAATCTGATAATAGATTTTTGACAACTGTTCTAAGTCATCAACTATAACGCACTCGTTTACTTGGTGAATAGTATTATTAATAGGTCCTAATTCGACAATTTGAGTACCCATTTTTGCTATAAAACGGCCATCTGACGTACCTCCACTAGTTTCAGCTGATGTTTCAATATTGCAGATCTGTTTTATCGCGGATCGAGTGGCGTCAATTAATTCTTTGGATTTTGTTATAAATGGTTCGCCATTAATTTTCCATTTTAATTCTATATCGTCACAATGTTTATCAATTAATGTTTGCATTTTGGCTTGCAAATCAGCAACAGTGAATTCTGTAGAAAATCGAAAATTAAATTCAACATCTATTTCACCAGGAATAACATTGGATGCTTCTCCTGCTTTTACATTGGTTATTTGTAAACTGGTTGGTGGAAAGTTTGCATTGCCTTTATCCCATTCAACTTTACTGACATCTTCAATCAAATTAGCTGCTATATGAATCGCATTCTCTGCAAGATGCGGATAGGCAACGTGCCCCTGTTTACCGTGAATTTTTAACCAACCAGTTAATGAACCACGTCGACCAATTTTAATAACATCGCCAAGTTGATTTGTGGAGGAAGGCTCACCAATGATGGCATAATCAATTTTTTGTTTTCTTTTTATCAATTCTTCAACGACTCTAATCGTACCATTAATAAAAGAGCCTTCTTCATCGCTGGTAATCAGATAAGCGATACTACCTTTGTGGTTAGGGTAGTCAATCACAAATTGTCTTGTTGCCGATATCATTGCTGCAATTGATCCTTTCATATCAGCCGCTCCACGCCCATAAAGAACGCCGTCAATAATAGTGGGCTCAAAAGGTGGAGTATTCCATTTTTCTAAATTGCCTGAAGGGACAACATCCGTATGTCCCGCGAATAGGAAAACTGGATCATCATTAGATTTTGAATTATTTCTTATTGCCCAAATGTTTTTTGTATCTTTAAAATCCATTTGTTCAAAATTAAATGCTGATGTTTCTAACAAGGATTGAATATAGGTTTGGCAACCGGCATCTTCAGGTGTCACTGATTCACGACAAATTAATTGCTCTGCGATTTCTAAAGTTGATAGGTTATGAGTCGAGTTAGTTTTGTCGGTAGGCATAAGGTTTGTACTTCCTAGTTATAAAAACATCTCATCCCAATCATCGGGTTTAAAACCCACACTCCAGAATTTTCCGTTGTATATAACCGGGCGTTTTACAACGGTTGGATATTTTTTTACCAATGAAATAAAGGCTTCTTGACTGTTTAATATTTTATCTTCTGCGTCAATTTTTCGCCATGTTAATCCGCGTCGATTAATAAGATTATCTTCGCCTACCTGATCTAACCATTCAATGATTAACTCATCGACTAATTTTTCAGTTTTAAGATCGTGAAATTGTGAATTAATTTCTTTAGCCGCTAACCAACGAATAGCTTTTCTAACAGTATCGCAATTTTTAATTCCAAACATATGTACTTCGACAGACATTATATTACTCCATTCTTAACAATTCATTGATTGATGTTTTTGATCGGGTCTTTTCATCCACCTGTTTAACGATCACAGCACAATATAGACTATAGGTTCCATCTTTTGACGGTAGGTTTCCTGAAACAACTACAGAACCAGCTGGAACTCTACCATAACTTACTTCACCGGTTGCTCTATTGTATATTTTTGTACTTTGACCAATGTAGACTCCCATTGAAATAACGGAACCTTTTTCTACAATAACGCCCTCCACAATCTCACTTCTCGCACCAATAAAACAGTTGTCTTCGATAATGGTTGGGTTAGCTTGAAGTGGTTCCAGAACGCCTCCAATACCAACGCCACCAGATAAGTGAACATTCTTACCAATTTGAGCACAAGAACCTACAGTTGCCCAAGTGTCTACCATGGTTCCTTCATCAATATATGCACCTATATTGACATAACTTGGCATGAGCACAACATTTTTATTAACAAAACATCCATTTCTGACAATAGCCTGAGGAACAACTCTCACGCCTGCAATTTCAAATTCTTGTTGCGTTGTGTCTGTGTATTTTAGCGGTACTTTATCAAAATAAGCTGTATGTCCTGCATCAATTTTTTTATTATCACGGATTAAAAAAGAAAGTAAAACTGCTTTTTTAATCCATTCATTAACTTGCCAATTGCCATTAGTTTTTGCTTCAGCGACTCTTATTGTACCAGAGTCTAATAGTGCGATAGTTTCCAAAATAGCATCTTTAACAGGTTTTTGCACTTTGCTAGCCGAAAGCTGGTGCCGTGTTTCAAAAGCTTTTTCTATGGTTGTTTGTAAGTTAGTCATGCTATTTATTCCAATAGTTAATTTTTGGGTCTATATTTATTTTAGTTCAAGTATTGTTTAAGTGTATTGATGATTAATTTTTGCACCTTGATATTTTTAATTGCATGATTCGATTTGTCGGTTATTAAAAATGAATCTTCAACTTTTTCACCTAAAGTCGTGATTTTCGCATCGTGCAATTTAATATTACTTTTAACAAATGCTCTACCTACCGAGGCTAAAAATCCCGGTTTGTTTTTTGAAGTAATATCGACTCTTGTATATTGAGTAAACTCATCATCAGAAATTGTTATTTTTGTATCCACATTAAAATGTTTTATTTGTCTAGCCATTCGTCTAGAGACGTGTTGTTGCGTTTCTTCTAATAAATTTATTTTGACTGTTTCAATGATTTTATTTTGAAATGCAATATCTTCTATTATTTTATCATCGTTATTTAAAAAGAAAAAACTGTCATAGCAGTATCCATTTGAATCTGTATAAATATGAGCTCCGTAAATATTAAGGCCTAGTTGGTTTAAAGTGGCTGTTAAATTTGCAAATAAATTTTCTTTGTCTTTCGTATAGATGAATATTTCGTTGCTATTTCTTTCACCACTTTTTCTGATGCCTACCAAAGTTGTTTGTGCTTTATTTGCATCCAATACAATTTTAGTTTGCCAAACGACAGCCTCGACAGAACGTTTGGAAAAATAATGATTGCCAAGCAAATTCCATAAGCTAACGATATCCTTTGAATTATATCCTTGTTCTAACAATTCCAATTTACTTGCCCGTCTATTGATATACCATAAAGGTTTTATTTTTACCTTCTCAGATGAATCTTTATCCCTACTATTTAAAACAGCTAAGGTGTTCAAATAGAGGTCTTTTAATAGGGCATCTTTCCAAGAGTTCCATAATGATTTACTTGTGGCTCGAATATCTGCAACAGTCAAAATATATAGAAGCTCCAACTTTTGCCTATTCTCTACTAAATCAGCAAAATTACTAATAACTTTCGGATCTGATGTATCTCTTTTTTGAGAGATCAATGACATGATAAGGTGATTGGCGACTAACCATGTTATAACGTTTGTGCTTTTTTCAGATATTTTATGCTCTACACAAAATTTAAAAGCTATTTCTTTGCCGACTTCACTATGATCTCTTCCGCTACCTTTTCCTATATCGTGAAAAAGTCCTGCGAGATAAATCAATTCGGGTTGTTCTTGTCTAGTCATTATTTTGTGGCAATGGGGATGAACGGTTTTATTATTTTCGTTATTAAACTCAGCCAAATTTCGCAGTAAAAATAAAGTATGCTCATCAACTGTATAACTGTGAAACATATCGTACTGCATTTGCCCGGTTATTTTTCTAAATTGGAGCAAGTAATTCGCCAAGATCCCGCTTCTTTTCATTAAAAACATAGCACGAGCTGATTGGTGATTGATCGACCAGAAATCCAGAAACAACTTCCTGTGTTTTATATTTTTTCTATATTTACTCGTTATTTTTGATCGAGAACCTCTAATCGCTCTAAGAGTTTTAGCCGTCAAACCATCTAAGGAAGGGTGTCTAGCTAATACCTGAAAGACCTCCAAAAGTTCGCTTGGCTTTTTAGCAAATATTTTTAGATTCGTTGCATCTAGCCTGTTATCTACAATTCGGTAATTTGAATCGATTTTTGTTATTACTGTTTTTGAGAGAATGTTTTGTGAAAAATTATCATTTGAACTTAAAAGACCTTCTCTCATAAGTTCAACTAGAAGTTCGGTTACATTTCTAATAACCAAAACGCTTCTATAGTAGCGCTTCATCATTTTTTCTACACCAAGCTTTCCCTTACTATTTTTAAATCCCATTAATTCAGCGGTATTTTTCTGATGATCAAACAATAGGCGATCTTCAGGCTTACCGCAAACAGAGTGTAGTGCGAATCTGACTTTCCATATAAATAATTGAGAACGAATTAAAGTGTAGTACTCTTTTTGGGAAATCAGCTTTTCTTTGATAAGCATTGGAAGTGTTCTAGGATAATAGCATCGCTTAGCTAACCACCCAACTAAATGGATATCTCTTAAACCGCCTGGACTCGATTTTATATTAGGCTCTAAATCGAAAGATGAGCCGTCAAATTTTTTATAGCGCTCTCGTTTCTCAGCAACTTTTGCTTTTAAGAATGAGGATGCATCCCAAATTTCATTTGGCGCAGTGTGAATCATTAATTCATTAAAAGACCGAAGATTACCAATCAAAAAACGGGCTTCCATAATACTGGTTGCAACGCTAATATCATCTTTTGCAATTTCTACACACTGTTTAATATCTCTAACTGAATGACCAATGATGAGCCCAATATCCCAAAGCAGTGTAATAAATTTTTCAATTTTTTGGCTGTCACAGTTAGTGATTTTTGCATCATTAAGTATAAGTAAATCAATATCAGATTGGGGGTGTAGTTCTGCTCGACCGTAACCACCAACAGCTATTAAAGTAATCGATCCGTTAAATGAAAGACATAGCCATAGTTGATTAAGTAAAAGGTCAATATGTTTAGAACGCAGTAAAACTAAATCACTTATATTGATATTTTGACTGAATAAGTCTAGAAGAATTTGAGTAGATTGGTTATTAAAGTTTTTTAATTTAATAATTAAATCAGAATCTTCCATATTGGATAGATCTAAAGAAAGAGAGTCGGGTTGACTATTTAGTTTTGACGAGCTCATAACTAATTATAGATTTTGATGATAATTAAAAGTAACCAGAAACTTTTCAATGTTAGCCCAACTTATTTAGATTTTTTCACCAGAACGTAAAGTAAGAACTTCAACGCCCGTTTTTGTGACCAGAAGAGTGTGCTCCCATTGTGCTGAAAGGCTTTTATCTTTGGTTACAACAGTCCAATCATCTTTAAGTACTTTCGAATGCCTTTTTCCTGCATTAATCATAGGCTCAATCGTAAAAATCATACCTTCTTTCAGCTCAACACCTGTATTACGCTTGCCGTAATGGAGGACTTGAGGATCTTCATGGAAACTTTCACCAATACCGTGACCACAGTATTCTTGTACGACACTAAATCGAGCCTCGTGGGCATGTTTTGATATAGCATAACCAATATCGCCTAGTTGAATACCCGGTTTTATCATATTAATTCCAATATTTAGGCACTCTTGAGCAGTCTCCATTAATCGTTTTGCCAATATTGAAGGTTGGCCAACTGTAAACATAACTGAACTGTCACCGTGATATCCGTCTTTAATGACCGTAATATCCACATTAATAATATCGCCATCCTTAAGCTTCTTGTCATTGGGGATGCCATGACAAATAACGTGGTTAATTGATGTACAAATAGACTTAGGAAATCCATGGTAATTAAGTGGCGCAGGTATACTCTTTTGTTCGTTTACAATAAAATCGTGGCATATTTGATTGAGTACATTTGTGGTAACACCTTTCTTAACATGGGGTGCAATCATCTCGATGACGTCAGCGGTTAGTTTGCCAGCTATACGCATTTTCTTGATCTGCTCAGGTGTTTTAATAATAATGGACATAAAATAAATCAATGCAATCTTTGTATTTAAAGTTATGGCGTATTTTACGTGAATCTCAAATAAATGTAAGCCTTAGTCATTATTTAACACTTGGTGCAAAAGGTGTAGGCTAGAATGTTTGAACAATTATAAGAAATTATTTGCCTACCTATACAAGTAGGTGTATTATAAGTAGCAATACCCCTGAAGCTAAAAGCAAGCTATTTTGGCATGACATAAAAAATGAGTAAAAATTTGTGGAGAAAAAAATGGACGATAATAGAAAGCAAGCATTAACAGCAGCATTAAGTCAGATAGAAAGACAATTTGGTAAAGGTTCTGTTATGCGAATGGGTGAAGCGCAAATCAAAAAAATGGATACTATCTCTACTGGCTCATTAGGTTTAGATATTGCTTTAGGGATAGGAGGGTTACCGAAAGGTCGAGTTGTTGAAATTTATGGACCAGAGTCTTCAGGTAAAACAACACTTACATTACAAGCTATTGCAGAATGCCAAAAAGATGGTGGAACGGCCGCTTTTATAGATGCCGAACACGCATTAGATCCAATTTATGCGGAAGCGCTAGGTGTTGATCTCGATAATTTGTTAGTTTCTCAACCCGATACTGGTGAGCAAGCTCTAGAAATTTGCGATATGTTAGTTCGCTCCGGCGCAGTTGATTTAGTTGTTATTGATTCGGTTGCGGCTTTAACGCCTAAGGCCGAAATTGAAGGTGATATGGGAGATTCCCATATGGGGCTTCAAGCTCGTTTAATGTCCCAAGCGTTAAGAAAGCTAACAGGCAACATAAAACGAACTAATTGTATGGTTATATTTATTAACCAAATTCGGATGAAGATTGGTGTTATGTTTGGTTCACCAGAAACGACTACTGGCGGTAACGCTCTTAAATTTTACGCTTCTGTACGACTTGATATCCGTAGAATTGGAGCGGTTAAGCAAGGTGATGAAATTGTTGGAAATGAAACTCGAGTTAAAGTAGTTAAAAATAAAGTAGCACCACCGTTTAAGCAAACAGAGTTTCAAATATTGTATGGAAAAGGTACATCTAAGATGGGCGAAATCATCGATATCGGTGTAAAACAAGGTTTAATTGATAAAGCGGGTGCTTGGTATAGTTATAACGGCGATAGAATTGGTCAAGGAAAAGTAAAAGTAGCTGATTTTCTTCTTGAGAACCCAAAGATTTCTGAAGAGATTGAAAAACAAATTCGAACAGCTTTATTACCGTCATCGGAGGAAAGTAGAAAAGAGGAGGTTAAGAAGGAGAAGAGTTAAAGGCTTCTGCTTTGAATCTTCATATTACACAACTGAAAGTTGATTAACTTGGATAAAGAGAGGGGATCTTATTGGAGGTTGATTTATCTACCAAATTGATAAAAGAACTTCTAATGAGATTAAGATCATCTTTATTAAGAGCGCACTGATAATCTGAGTCGGCATTGTCTTTTCTTGCATACCTTTGTTGTTCTATATTGTTTAATTTTTGTTTGAGCGTTAAATCAGGAATACTCTTTAGTAGATCGCCTATCGAGAAAACAGTTTTATTTGATGATGCACTAACCGGTTTTGTATTAATCAATATCGCATTGATCCAAGCAATAAGATTTTTTTCTATATCATTGGCGCTATTTGATTTTATACTTTTATTCAATAATGAGAGACTTGCTTTCTCACTCAAGCTGATAGGAGTCTCTTTGCTTAATTTATTTTTGTTTGCTGTTTTGCTGTTTTGAGTGGTACCATTTTTCAAAAAATATGCAACTAAAGTGAATAACCATAAAATAAATAGTCCAGTGCTCATGTTTTTCCAAAAACTAATGTTAGTATTGTTTGCCGGAATTTGAGTCGAGTTAACCGGACCAATCATGGTTGGTGGTTCATTCGCTGTTGAAACATCTTTTAGGGATGGTTTTACATTAAAGGTTCTTGCTGGAATGCTAGCTATTTTTTGTGAATCAGTTTTAACATCCCACCAACTAACTTTAATTTCTGGGATAGTGAGCATTCCCTCCTTAGATGGGATCACCGCCAGCTTTTCTATACGCTGTGCTAACAAACCATTTTCATTGATTTGACGTTCTTTCTGAGGCGTATCGGGGTACCATTGCAAGCCGGTTATTTTTGGTAATTCTATAGGAGGTAATTGTGCTTCACTTAACCCCTGTGCTGTAAGTAGTATAGTCCAAGTGATGGGTTCACCTACGGTTAGCTCTTGTGTTTGAGTAGTCCATTTATCAGCTAATACAACTGATGATGCAGGTATCCAAGGATTAGATGCTTTTGCTGGTTGTGGTTTTACGGTAATCATTTTCTCTTTGCTATTCACACTAATAGGGCGTGTAGTATTCAAAAAACGATTTCGATTTTTTTGATTGGGATCGTTTACATCGGCGGTAAAATTAATGGAGTCTATTTTTAAGTTACCACTATTTTGTGGGAAAATGGCGTAGCGTCGTTCGGTAACAAGATAACGTGTATTATCAATAGTCTTGTTGTATTGTACGTCTTCACCTAGTTTTTCTATAATACTATCTCCAGCAAAGGGCTCAGATAACCTTGCATAGTGAGTATTGACGGCTCTGAAGAGTCTTACGGTATAAATTAACTGCTGTTGTACATAAATACTTTCGCTATCGACTTCGCTTTCTAAAAAAATGGCTTTTTTCTTACCACCTAATGTCACTCTGTCACTTGTATCCTTTATAAATAATTTGATAGGTGTCGATTTTAAATGACCAACAGAAATAGCTGGAATAGTGATGTTGCCAGTTTTTAAAGTGCTTAACTTTATTTTCCAACCTTTGATTGTACTTCCTCTACCGTTGACGTAGCTAGATTGTTGGTACTGGCTATTTGAAAGAAGCGTAAATTCTTTGGGTATTAAGGATAAGTCGGGTTGTTCATCAGTTTCTTCATTAATTTGCAAGGTTAAAACAAAAGTTTCTCCCGCGTGTATATTGGTTCTGTCAATTGATTGAGTTAACTCAGCGCGTAGAGCGCTGGAAAAAAGGTAAGTCAACACAAATACGATTAAAAATGTTATTTTATTTGTGAATAACACAGAATGCCTACCGACTGAGTGGTTCAGATTGTTTGTTTTAATGTTCATAGTTTTACCAAATCTTCTCTTCTTTTTGCTCTCTGCCTCGACGCTGATATTCGCGATACATTTTTCTTCGCAATAAACCGCCTGGATCATCGGGGATTTTTTCTAACCAATGTTTTAATGCTTGATCTTTTTCTTTCTTATCTCGTTCATCTTTACTAATTTCGGTTTCTTTTTCTTGCTGCTCTTTATTCTCTTGTTCTTTCTCTTGCTGTTCTTGCTGTTTTTCTTCTTCGGATTTCTCACCGTCATCCTTTTTCTCATCCGAATCAGAGTCAGAGTCAGAGTCAGATTGTTCTTTATTCTCATCTTGTTTCTCTTGGTCTTTTTTATCTTGTTCTTCTTTATCTTTCTTTTCTTGATTCTTTTTCTCTTGTTCTTGTTTTAACATGTCTTCAACGATTTTTTTATTGAAAAGGGCATCTTCATGTTCTGGTTCTAATGCTAAAGTGCTGTCATAAGATTCAATCGCTTCTTTGAGCTTCTGTGATTTCGCGAGAGCATTGGCGCGATTGTAAAATGAATCTGCATCCGAACCTTTAGAAAATCCAGCAACTGCCGACTCAAAATTATCTGATTTGTAATTGGAGGAAGCTTTCCAGTCATCATTTTCAAACAGAGATGCCGATTTTTTATAATTTTTTTGCTCGAAAGCTTGTTGGGCTTGTTGGTCTTTGGTTTTCCATAGATCATTCCAAATGTTATTCCATTCTCCCGCTTGTGATTTAAATGAGGTTAAACTACCTACAGTAAACAAAATAAATATCAAACCAAAACTAGAATTAAATTGATTCGATTTTAGTGAGAAACTATCTTTTAATAAGCGTATTAAAAACAAGCAACCAATAACCCACGATAACCAATAACCGTCATCTATCCATCGGCTGATACGTTTATCTGACTCGTTAGCATTTAAGCTATCATCCTTGTTTTTTTCAAAGTCTTTTTGTTGTTCAAGGATCTCCATGATGAAGTCAATGTCATCATTGTTTGTGGCTAATTCAACATATTGACCATTTGCTTCTGATACAATTGATTTTAAACTTGAAGCATTTAATTTGGGTAAAATAATATTTCCATTGTTATCTTTTAGAAATCCATTTCCATCAGGTAGAGGGATAGGAGCACCTTGCTCGGTTCCAACCGCTAACACGGATAGTAAATGTTGACTGTTTGAAAGTGCTTTCATAACACCATGTTTAAACTCATTTTCAACGCCATCCGTGATCCAAATAATTTGACCACTTGTTTGTTTTGCGTTATTCAACAATTCGATTGCTTTTTTTATCGCAATATCTGGGCGACTGCCAAGGATAGGCATGATGCCGGTTGAAAGCGTCGGGATCATTGACGCGATAGTATTTGAATCAGAGGTTAAGGGGCTGATTATAAAAGCATCACCAGCGTACACAACTAAACCGATGGTTCCTTCTTTGGTTTGTTCTAAGATATCCATTATTTTAAATCGTGCTCTATCTATGCGTGAAGGTTTTATATCTGTTGCGTCCATTGATAAGGATAGATCTAAAAGAATCACTCGTGAATCTTCAGTTTGAAATACCGGAACATTTTTTTCTCTTATTGCCGGGCCACTCACGGCGATGATCATCAAAAAAGCAATCAATCCAGTTAACCATAAACTATTTTTAGTGGTTGTAGTTTTTCCTGATACCATTAAAAATTTGATTAAGTGAGGTGATATCACTTGTTGCCAAGATGATTCTCGATTGGATATTTGTTTAACTCCGAATAGAATTAAAGCTAATAAAGCAATTAGCCAAAGTAATTCAGGCCTAAGAAAATGAAAAAGAGAAAAATCCAATTGATTTAATTCAGCTAGCATAGCGTTCACCTAATGGTTTGTCGCTTGCCTGATTATTACTATGGATTGGACTTTGGCTTTGATTTTCAGAAATATCCTTATTATGGGGGTTTTTACGTTGTTTTAATAAATGAATGGTATTTCTTATTAAATTAAAAATAATCGGTAACATCATTAGTGCAAGTGCTAATAATAAAGGGTAATAATAGAGTGACTGTATAGGCCTGTAAATTTCAGGTTCATCTTCAACTGGTTCTAATGTGTCTAAAAGGGTGTAGATTTGAGCAAGTTCTTCACTACTACGCGCCCTAAAATATTGACCACCTGTGTGTTTTGCAACAGCCTTTAAAGTGACTTCGTCTAGCTCGGCTGAGGGATTAAATGTTTGAGTGCCAAAAAGTAATGAACGTCTTATTTGTTTATCTGCCCCTACGCCGATGGTGTAAATTTTTATGCCAGCGTGTTTAGCTAACTTGGCAGCTTCAATTGGATCAAGTGCGCCGGAATTATTTCTACCATCCGTCAACAAGATGAGTACTCTATTTTCTGCAGGACGTTCTTGTAATCGTTTTATCGATAATCCAATGCCATCACCTATGGCTGTTCTTGATGCACCCGCTAGACCAATTTCCGTTTCGTCTAACATATGCTTTACGGTGGTTAGATCGAAAGTTAATGGGGTTTGTAAATAAGCTTTTTCTCCAAAAAGGACTAACCCAATTCGATCGCCTTCTCGTTTTTCAATGAACTCGTTCAATATTGATTTCACTACTACTAAACGATTGACATGGCGACCTTGTAGTTTGAGATCTTCTTCTTCCATACTACCCGAAATATCAATACTTAATAACAAATCTCGACCACTTGTGGGTAATTCAATCGGGTCGTCTATCCATTGAGGCCTTGCGACGGCTAATAAAAGTGCGGACCAAATTAATAAATTGAGTAATAACCCAAGCAAACTCTTTTTGGAATGCTTATTTTGATTTGCTTGAAATTCGTTCCAATTAGCAAATAGAGGCGTTCTGATTGATGCTAGTCTAGGTTTCTTTGCCTTACGGATTAACCAAAGAATAATAGGTAAAGGAAAAAATATTAAAACCATTGGGTAGACAATTTGGATCATTGTGCTACTCCATTCAAGAAACTGTCATTTTTTGCTACTGCGTTGTTTTGCATTTTATTTTTTATAGATTTACGAACGATTAAATCAATACACTTTTCTGTTTTTTTAATCAGTTTTGCATATTTCACTTTATCGATGGAGCTATCCTTTTGATAACGCGACTGACTCATTTGTTTTATATCGTCTTCGCTATAAATTTGTTGTCCCGTTTCATTATTCATAAAATCCCACCATGCATCGCCACTCAGTGAAGCTACAGTATTTGATGGATAGTAGATGAGGCTAATTCGTTTTAAAAGTGCCGATAATTGAGATAGTGATACGTTGTTAGCTCGCTGTTGTGAGAGTAAATTCAATTCCAACTTTGCTGTTCTTAAATATCTTAATGCTCGATGCTTTTTGATTGCCCTAAAAATGATAAACCCTAGGGTACAGATTAATATTCCTAATAATATCCACCAGCCAATCGCTGAAGGAAATTGGTCAATATTTTCAGGTAAATGGATATCTCTCAGATTGTCTAATGGAGAAGTATCCTGTGGTGGCGATTGTGGAGGAGCTGTATTTTCTGGGGGTAGATTAGGCGTAGGTGCGCTAGCAGATGTAGGACTCGATAGTTTATTTTCTAAATTCGTAAACATTAGCCTTTGCCCTTTGCATTATAAGCTTTCGAACGCAATATGTCGCTTAGGTTGTGCTGTAGATAATTGGTATCAATGCTATTAAATAGTCCTTTATGTTTTATAACAAAGTCTTGAATTCTATTTTTCTTATTAATAAAGCTTTGTTGGTATTCTTCTCTTGTAATGCTTGAATTTGTATCTAGGATCCCATCATCAAAACCGTTACTAATTCCGTAAAGCCCTGCCGGTGGCAAAGTTGACTCGATAGGATCATTAATTAAAATACAATGTAAATCGGTATGTTGAGTTATACGACTTAACTGTCTTTCGCAGTCTTCATCAAAATCATTAAAATCACTAATGATATGAATGACACTGCCAGGTTTTGCTAAATGCTTTAAACGTCTTAGGGACGATCTCAATGGACTTTCTTTAGAATTATTTGCTTCGCCGTCGGCTATAACGAGATTTTGTTTAGGGGAAAAACACTCATTTAATGTTGATTGGTGGTTTTCTACAATTCGATTTAAAAGGCGCATACAATTTCTGCGATTGCTTGATGGCTTCATTTCAAAATGTTTGTCTTGGTTAGATTGTCTTTTTTCAGAAAATTTTTGACCAAATAATAAGGCTCCAAAACGATCACCATTTGCAAGTGTTGACCACATCAATTGAGCGGTAATATGAGACGCTAATATAGATTTAAAAACCTGAGCGGTACCAAAAAACATACTTGGCATTTGATCCAGTAAAACAAAAACAGGTCTTTCTCTTTCTTCTTTAAATATTTTTGTGTGAGCTTGCCCTGTACGAGCGGTCACTCGCCAATCGATATTTCTGATATCATCGCCAATTTGATAGATTCGGCTTTCGTCAAAGTCCATACCTCGACCTTTAAAGCGAGACTTAAATCCACCAACACGGTTTGTTTTAACGCGCGAATCAAATTCTTGCCATTGAATAACGGGCTTTACTCGAGTTTCCAGTAATTGATTGAGCGTAAGATCAAGTCCCGGACGAAAGTCAGGATCGTCGAAGTCTGCTTTTGCAGAAGAAAAATGATGGTGTTGATTAGACCAGTTAGACATAAATTCTTAGAATAATTAAAAAGTTGATTATGCGAGAGGCGTAATAGAAATCAAACGTTCTATCACACTGTCGCTATCTACACCTTCTGCTTCTGCTTCATAGGTTAGAATTAATCGGTGTCTTAATACATCATGCGCCATATTTTGAATATCTTCTGGAGTTACATAGTCTCGATTATTAAGCCATGCTGATGCTCTAGCGCAACGATCCAAAGCAATAGTCGCTCTTGGACTAGCACCATAATCTAACCAACGATCTAAGTCTTTATCTAGAATTTGAGTGTCACGTGTATTGATGATCAATTGAATAATATAGGTTTGTAATTCATCCGCCATATGAATATCTAACACTTCATCTCTTGCGGTAAAGAGATCGTCCTGCATTAAATCTTCCATTTCTTCTGATTGGAAATTTTTATGCGCTTCAGCTCTTGTAAGAGCCAAAATTTTTGCTTCTGCCTCTGCATCTGGATAATCGACTTTAACATGCAATAAAAAGCGATCGAGTTGCGCTTCTGGAAGAGGGTAGGTACCTTCTTGCTCAATCGGATTTTGCGTTGCCATGACTAAAAATAGTCGATCTAGTTGATAAGTCTGACTGCCAACAGTTACTTGCCTTTCAGCCATAGCTTCTAATAATGCCGATTGCACTTTTGCTGGCGCTCGATTAATTTCATCCGCTAAAATTAGGTTATGGAAGAGAGGGCCTTTCTCAAATTTAAAACTGCCATCTTGTGCTCTATATATTTCGGTACCAGTTAAATCTGCGGGTAATAGATCTGGAGTAAATTGTATTCTATGGAAGTTACCTTCTACACTTTTAGACAGTGCATTAATTGCTCTCGTTTTAGCAAGCCCTGGAGCGCCTTCTACAATTAAATGACCATCGGCTAATAATGCGATAATAATACGCTCTATAAGTCTTTCTTGACCAATAATTTCTTGGCTAAGGTTTTGTTTTAATTGTGAAAATTTATCTTGTAGAGGCACTTTTAAGGACATAGTTAAGCTACTTTTTTGTTATCTATCACACAAAACAGTGTGTATATGATTGAAGATTGTAATTTAGGGGTGCATTTTTACCCGATTTTGTCTTATTTTTCCACTAGTTCTGTGATATTAAGTCAAATTAAACTAAGAACTTTGCAACAAAGTGTTAACTTAGAAAAATTAATGGTTTTAAGAAAGGTTGATAGTCCATAAATGAGGGAAGAAAATGGACTATTGACGCATAATTATTACCAAGATAAAAATAATTTTTTGTCTTGAATCATTTCTTACAATAACCGCACGAATTAACTAGTTATACCTAGAAGCTCTTGAGGTATAATCTGGATCAAATTTCTGAAGAAGAATAAGTCTATGTTTGAAAAAGAATCACTGGATAGTCTGTTAAAAAAGCACTCATTTGTTAATTTTCCAAGTAATTTAAAGTTAGCTGATTTTATTAACAAAGCGTCGATTGATGGGGATTTAGCTAAAGTTGAAATTCGATTACCTTTTCCCGCTGATGGAATCATCCAATCGCTAAATAATGAACTACAAGAGCTGTTTAAGGCAGAATGGTCAGATCTGATTTTTGATATAGCGATTAAACAAAATTTAGTTGCTTATGAAACTAAGGCTGGTGTCGATGCCATTAAAAATGTTAAAAATGTGATTGCTATAGCCAGTGGAAAAGGCGGTGTGGGTAAATCGACCACCAGTGTCAACCTTGCATTGGCATTACAAAAGGAGGGGGCAACCGTTGGTATTTTAGACGCTGATATTTATGGTCCAAGTATTCCTATTATGTTAGGCATTGCTGATGCAAAACCTGTTTCTGAAGATAAAAAAACGATTCTTCCGTTAAATGCTCATAATATAGAAGCTATGTCGATTGGCTTTTTAGTGGATGAAAAACAAGCAATGGTTTGGCGTGGGCCGATGGCATCGTCGGCTCTCCAACAAATTGTAAGAGATACACGTTGGGGGACGCAAAAGAAAGGAGAGCTGGATTATTTAATTGTCGATTTACCGCCAGGAACAGGAGATATCCAATTAACCATGGCGCAAAAAATACCCGTTACAGCCGCCGTAATTGTAACCACTCCTCAAGATTTGGCTTTAGCCGATGCTAAAAAAGCGATCACAATGTTTGAGAAAGTCAAAATCCCTGTTATGGGTGTTATAGAGAATATGTCGACTCATATATGTAGCCAATGTGGGCATCAAGAAGCAATATTTGGTGAAGGTGGTGGTGAAGAATTATCTACTGAATACCAAATTCCATTGCTTGGGCAATTACCTTTGGCTATGAGTATTAGAGAACAACTAGATGCTGGAACACCTGCTTTAGCTGTTGATGCTGAAAGTGAGATTAGTTTGAGTTATAGAAGTATCGCTAGAAATCTAGTTGCACATCTTTCAAAATTAGGTAAAGATTTTTCGAAAGCTGCTGGAGCAATTGATATAGCAACCTGGAAACCAAAAAGTTAAAATATACTTTAGACAGACTTTTCGACGATGAAATTTGAGTTATAAATTATGGCATTTGATGATTACTATTTTTTAGAAAGAGCCATTCACGCTGGCAAGCAATCCCACTGTGTTTCTAAACATGTGGGTTGTATTGCTGTTCTTGATAAGCGTGAAATCTTAACTGGCGTGAATGGTACGCCCCCGGGTTTTGATAATTGCGATGAAGTGTTTGAAGAAAATTGCGATGAGCACAATCCGTGGACAAAATTACATGAGTTACACGCTGAAACTAATCTAATTGCCTATGCAGCAAAAAAGGGTATTTCACTAGAAGGCGCCACTATTTATTGTAGCCATGAGCCTTGTACCGATTGTCTTAAAATGCTGACTGCGATTGGTGCTAAACGAATTGTATTTAGAACGATTTTCTTAGCTAACAATTTAAACCGTGAAGCTAGAGATGAATATATTAGTCGATGTAATATTCCGATTGAGCATCTGCCTGATTAGGTGTCGGAAACAAACAGGTATTTTCTCGATTTCCAATTGAGAACTGTGAAGTTAGTTTACTAAAAGATTGTTTTTAAGTGAGGGTATTTTAGAATTTTTTCATTGGCGGTAATTAACGGTGAAGAAGTGACTCTAGCTAAAGCCACAATCATTCTATCAGCTGGATCTTTATGAAAACCGTCAGGCAAGCGAGTTGATTCAATTAAAATTTTATTGTCTAAAGGGACAAATACTATTTGTTCAATTTCTGTAACAGTCTTGATCCAAGTATCTACGTCAATTGTTAACGTAAGTTTCCCTCCATTAAGCAACATTGATACTTCTCATGTTGAAATACTAGAAACTTGAATCGTTTCGTTTGTTTTAATGGCTTGCTCAATTCGTTTTTTAGCAGTGATCGAAAGTTTTTTATCTCCACTAGTCCACACATAATAATACATGCCTCTGCACCTTACTCAGTAATATGCCGAAGATCTTGAAATATCAGAGAACTAAGCTACATTTGCATGCAACTCCAAAATACCTGAGTTAAATACAGAGGCATGTAATAATATGTGTGTGTGTGTATCGAGGACTATCACCTATGCAAGATCCCATTCACCATTGTCTTCAACATTACGCATAATCTCTAAAGCTTAAGCCTTAAAGCTTGCTTGGATTCAATTAATAAGTGCATAACTTAAAAAGCTAGAAGAAAAGGTCAGTTGCTTATAAACTCATCATTTCTTCTCCGGCAAGAGATGCACTAATGAAATCTTATAAACAACTGACTCATGAGCAACGATGCCAGATATACGCATTAAAGAAAAGCGATTTAAGCCAAAAAGCAATAGCAGATATTGTTGAAGTTAGTCAAAGTACTCTAAGTAGAGAGCTAAAACGCAACACAGGCGATAGAGGATATCGTCATAAGCAGGCTCAGTTTTTGACTGATGAACGTCAACTCACTGCACGAAAGGCACTCAAAATGACGGCGAGTAAGATCATCTTGATTGAGTCAAAAATTAGAAAACGATGGAGTCCTAGCAAATATCGGGTTGGCTTAGAGAGGAGGAAGATACGCTATGTAATGGTCTAATTTTTAAGCTATCTAGGTCTTGGTTTAGTCGGTTGATTTCTAGATTATCATTTTCACCAAGCTTACTTAGTGTTAAACAAGGATGCGCACAAAATATGTCATAACGAGAATTGTTGTAATTTTCTGTACAGTGACTTTTTTCGCTGTTCCCGCTATCAAGTAACATGGCGTAGTTGTGGGAAGTTGACCCAGAACGACCATTTTCCGAACCTTTTTTATTAGAATTAAAGCCATTCTCATTAGACAGCAGAGAAGAAATTGATGCCATTTCACAGAGGTTTTGAGTATATTTTAATTTGATGGAATTCAATGTGTTAGGGTTATTATCACGATATAAAAAGTTATTTTACTTTTAGTTGAGATCAGGGTCTAATTATTTCTAATATAAATTGATGAATTAACTTTGTACTGATAATGAATCGCCTTATTTTACCTATAAGCCTATCGACTAATTCTTCCAATGTCGTTTCTATTCGCCTACCTGGCAGCAAGTATATCGCTAACAGATTGCTACCTATGTGTGCGCTAGCTTCAACAAATTCAGCGTTATCAAATATAGTTGATAACGATGATATAAAAGCTTCCACTCAGGGTCTATTAGCGCTTGGCTATCAGTTGAAATACAAAAACAATACGTTAAATGTTAGTCCAAGACTAACAAAAGATATATCGATAAATCCTATCTCTTTAAATACAAAGCACAGCGGAACTTTTTCAAGGTTTGTTACTGCAATTGCAGCGTTAGAGTCAGTGCCAGTTGAAATATATTGCTCAGCAAAGATGGCGACGCGCCCAATGAAAGAGTTATTTGATGCCTTAAGGGAGTTAGGCGTTGATATTGAAAGTGAAAACGATCGCTTGCCTGCAATTGTTAAGGGGGCGATTAAAACCAACGCTTGTAAGATTGATGCAAGTCGTAGTAGTCAATATTTGAGCGCATTATTGATTATTGCACCACTTTTAGAGAAGGGATTAACAATAACTCTTATAGGCAAACAGGTATCTAATGCTTATGTTGATATGACGATTGATTTAATGAGCCGAATGGGCGTTAATGTTGTGCGCTCTGAAAATCAAATTAGCGTAGCTACAGGTCAAAAATACTTTGGAATTGAATATTGCGTTCCTTGTGATCCTGTTTCTTCGTCCTACTTTATGGGATTTACAGCAATTTCTGGTCAAACAATTAGAATTGAAGCTTTTGATCATCATTCTATACAGGGAGAGGCTCAATTTTACAAGGTGCTAGAAAAAATGGGTGTGCAGTTTGAAATGGATGATACCAGTTTAACCATTATTTCTAATGGCGACTTAAAAGGGATTGAAGTGGATATGGGGGAGATGCCTGATGTGGTGCAAACGCTAGCGGTTATTGCAAGTTATGCAACAGGAAAAACGTTGATTAAAAACATTGCTCATTTGGCGTTTAAAGAATCAGATAGAATAAAAGACACGGCAACCGAGTTACAAAAAGCTGGAATAAAGGTTGAGGTAGGAGATGATTACTTGTTGATTGAAGGTGGTCAACCAATAGCTACAGAGATCGAAACTTATGACGATCATAGAATGGCAATGAGTATGGCGTTACTTGGTACTAAAACGGATGGTATCGTTATTAAAGATGCCAATGTTGTAAATAAATCATTTCCAAGTTATTGGAATTTGTTAGCTCAAGTTGGTTTGCAGTCAAAAGTTGGAGGAACTACATCTGATGAATGAGAAAAATTCAAAAGATGTTAAGTCTAATGAGATTGCTCAAGGATTTGATCATCTAAGAGAAGAAATAGACGATATTGATAAAGCGTTGGTAAAATTAATTTTTCAACGACTCAAAGTAACCAAGGAGATTGGCGAGATAAAGTCAGATCTTGGGCTAGCTTTGTATCACCCCGAAAGAGAAGCTGAGTTGATTAAGAATAAACGAAGCTATGCTAAAGAGCTTGGTCTGTCACCGGATTTGATAGAAGATGTGATTCGACGGATCATTCGTGATTCATATAAAAGTCAGAATGCTCAACGTGTGGCATCTTTAGAAACGGAATCTAAGGAAGTTTTAATCATTGGAGGGCAAGGACAGTTCGGAAAATTGTTTGGTGATTTATTTAAAAAAAATGGTGACAAGATAAGTATCATTGAAAAGCAAGATCGATTGGATAGCGAGGAAACTCTTACAAAAATTAAAAAAGCGGATTTGGTTTTAATCTCTGTACCAATAAACGTGACTTTATCTGTGATTGCTGAAGTGGCAAAAATGTTGAAACTCTATAATCCAAACTGCCTCTTAGCGGATGTGACCAGTATTAAAAATCAACCTGTACAAAAAATGTTGTCTCAACACCAAGGCGCAGTTGTTGGACTTCATCCGATGTTCGGACCCGATATTGAAACCTTTGCTAAACAAACGGTTGCTGTTTGCCATGGTCGTTTAAAAGCAAATTATCAATGGCTGTTGGATTTATTATCTAAAAAGGGTATTAACTTAGTTGATGTAGAATCAAAAACTCACGATGACTTGATGTCAATTATTCAGGTGTTGAGGCATTTATCAACGGTAGCTTATGGTAATCACTTAAGACATGAAGATATTGACCTGAATAAAATATTAGCGTTAAGTTCGCCTATCTATCGTTTAGAGTTAATTATGGTTGGTCGATTATTTGCTCAAGATCCTGTTCTTTATAGTGATATAATATTTTCTGATAAGCATAATATAAAGATGATTAAACGTTTTATTAATCGAATTTCTGAAACGCTCTCTTTTGTAGAAAAGGATGATAAACAATCGTTCATTCAGTCTTTTAATGAGACGAAAGAATGGTTTGGAGAGTTTGCAGATAAGTTTGCTAAAGAGAGTAATCATTTGATTGCTAAAGCGGGTGATGGTGGTGGTGTTTTATGAGTGGTGATAGTTTAGGTAAGTTATTTAAAGTGACTAATTGGGGTGAATCCCATGGCGTTGCTATTGGTTGTGTGATAGAAGGTTGTCCAGCCAATTTAGAATTATCTGAAAGTGATATTCAACCATTCTTAGATAGGCGTAAGCCAGGACAAAGCGATATTGTTACTCAACGCAAAGAGTCCGATCAAGTTGAAATTCTCTCGGGTATTTTTAACGGAAGAACGACAGGAACAGCCATTAGTTTGATGATTAAAAACGAGAATAAAAAATCAAAAGATTACAATGAATTTGCAAAATTGTATCGTCCTAGCCATGCTGATTTTACTTACCAAAATAAATACGGAATTCGAGACCCAAATGGAGGCGGGCGAAGTTCCGCACGTACGACTGCAGCAAATGTTGCCGCGGGAGCTGTAGCCTATAAAATATTAGCTCAGCAAGGTATTGAAATACTATCTTGGGTACATAGTGTTGGAGATATAACTTCAGCCACTGACATTGACATTGAAAAGGTGACTCATGATGCGATTGAATGTAATGCTGTAAGATGCCCAGATCAAAAGACTGCAGAATTAATGCATCGCAAAATTTTGGAAATTAGAAAAGCTGGCGACACTATTGGTGGTGTAGTTAAATGTATTGTTAAAAATATGCCGATTGGTTTAGGTGAACCATTATTTGATAAACTTGAAGCTGATTTAGCAAAAGCAATGTTATCTATTAATGCGAGTAAAGGTTTTGAGTTTGGATCTGGCTTTGAAGGAGCTAAAATGCTTGGCAGTGAGCATAATGATATCTTTTATAAAGATGTTTCTTACAGCGAAACGGGGAAAGTGAAAACTCATTCCAACTATTCTGGTGGTATTCAAGGCGGAATTTCAAACGGTATGAATTTAGATTTTAAAGTTGCTTTTAAGCCCGTTGCTACCATTATGAAAAAACAAAAAACCCTGACAGTGGACGGCGATGATATAGAGTATCACGGTAAAGGTCGACATGATCCTTGCGTCTTACCTAGAGCTGTTCCTATCGTTGATGCAATGACTGCGCTGGTTTTATGTGATCATTGGTTACGATTTAAAACTTATCAATAAATGTCTCGAATTTCTTTAAGACAACGTATTACCACTGAATGGTTTACATGGGCGAGTTTGGCGATTGTTAGTGCGTTGCTAGAGGGTGGTGTATTAGGCGTCATAGTAAAAAATGGTTTTGCAGGTCAGGTCAATTCAAACCTATTAAATTTTTCGGTAGCTCTGGTAACTGGAGCGCCATATTTTTCTAATTTACTTAGTGTTTATTGGGTCAATTTGAGTCGCGGTAAAAGTAAAGCTAGGATGGTTTCGGATCTGTCTTTAGTTTTTTGCCTCTGTGCTTTTTTGATGGGCTTTGTTCAATTTAACGAATTGGGTTTGATTTTTTTTATATCCTTATTAATTGTTGCTCGTATTTGTTGGTCAGGAGTCTTAACGGTTCGCTCAAATATCTGGAGAGCAAACTATCCTCGTTACATTCGAGGAAAAGTGACTGCGAAATTGGCTACACTCGCTTCAATCATTATGTCGTTAACCGCTATTTCAGTTGGCTGGTTGCTAGACAAAAATTTTCAGTTATTCCAAATTATATTTATTGTATTATCTATTCTTTCTATTTTTGGCGCTTATCAATATAGAAGCTTAGCGGTCAGATATCAATTAAAAGAAATTGTAGTAGAAAATAACAACCAGAATAAAACCACAATAAAATCAGTTTTTTCGATCCTAAAAACAAATAAGCCATTTGCTAAATATATGCTATCCATGTTTATCTTAGGGAGTGGCAACCTAATGTTTATGGCTCCAATGATTGTCTATTTAAATGAACATACGCAATTATTAAAATTAGAACAAATATTAATTTCAACCGCTATTCCGCTCGCATTAATTCCAATTGCGGTTAATTGGTGGGCAAAGTTGCTAGATGGAAACCATATTTTTTATTTTAGGAGTATTCATAGTTGGGCATTTGTTATAGCTCTTATTGTTTTTCTTTTCGCTCAAGTGACATTGTTAACGTCGCTGTATTATATAGCCTCAATAATTTATGGGATAGCCATTGCTGGTGGAGTCATAGGATGGAACTTGGGTCATAATGATTTTGTAGGCAAAGGTAGTCCAATGGATTATATGGCTATTCATGTAACGTTAACAGGCGTTAGAGGATTGTTTATGCCGATAATAGGGATTTCTCTGTATCAGTATTTAGAAACTTCACATCCTGGATTAGGAAAATGGGCGTTATTATTACCTCTTAGCTTAACAACCATTGGTGCTTTGCTATTTATTTATTTTCATTCTAAAAATAAATAGCAACTAGAGTGAATGATTAAAGTTGAGTTATCTTGATGTTACTAATATCGGATTGACTCAATTCTGATTCTTCAAAAGAAGGAGCGTCAAATAGTAGCTCACTATTTTTATTATCACTATATTCGTCTTTATGTTTACTATTGAAATTCAAATTCTCAAAGGTAAATAAATCTGTATCTAATAGATGAGATGCTACAACGTTTGACATTGAACGAAAAATAGTTTGAATTCTATTCGGATATTGAGTTTCCCATTGATGTAACATTTTCTTCACTTGTTTTCTTTGTAGGTTTTCTTGTGAGCCACAAAGGTTACATGGAATGATTGGGAATTTTTTCAAGAAGGAATATTTTTCAATATCGCTTTCTTTGGCGTAAGCTAACGGACGTATAATTGTATTTCTTCCATCATCACTCTTTAGTTTTGGAGGCATTGATTTTAATTTACCGCAAAAAAACATATTCAAAAATAAAGTTTCAACCATATCATCACGGTGATGACCAAGCGCAATTTTGGTAATGTTATTTTTTTCTGCCCAGTTATAAATAATGCCGCGTCGTAATCGAGAACAAAGTGAGCAGGTAGTTTTACCTTCTGGAATTTTGTCTTTAACGATGGAATAAGTATCTTCTTCTATTACTTCAAAATTAACATCAATCGATTTTAAGTATTGTGGGAGAATTTCTTCGGGGAATCCTGGTTGTTTTTGATCAAGGTTAACAGCAATAATTTCGAAACTAATAGGGGCTTTTTTTTGTAAACTAGAGAGTATGTCTAAAAGGGTATAGCTATCTTTGCCTCCAGATAAACAAACCATTATTTTGTCACCATTTTCAATCATATTAAAGTCAGCTATCGCTTGCCCAACATTTTTATGAAGTATTTTTGATAACTTGATTAAATTTCCGCTATCAGTGGCTGGTTTTGTATTATTCATTTCTATTGACCCAAGCTATAGACAATTCCAGCAATACACCAAGAAGCCCTTCAAAAATCATAGATGACTCAATTCATTAATTGATGTTTTTAATTCAGATAAGTCAACTTGAGATAAAAGCCTCTGCACTGATATGTCGGTAGGGATCTGACCATCGACAATAATATTAGCTAGACTGATTGTCGGGTAAATAAATCGCTTAAACATAGGCAATACGTTACTATAATATTGATGTAGAATATCTTTTTTTGCTCTTGCCCTTTGTGCCATGTCTCGCTTTAAACGTCTTTCTAAGCAAACTTCTTGTGGTGTTTCAACAAAAACTTTAAGCGTCGCTCTTTCAAATAATTTGTGATCGTAAAGCGCATGAATACCCTCAATAATGATAATTGGACTAGGTTTAACGCTTTCATTGTGCTTTAGACGACTATGGGTCGCAAAATCGTAGAGAGGCATATGAATAGGTAGCCCAGAAAATAAGTTATCTATATGCACTTTTAGTAATTTAAAGTCTAACGCATTAGGGTGGTCAAAATTAGTCGCGGGGTTCGACTCGTTAGGAACTTGAGGTAAATCGTAATAATAGTGATCTTGGCTGATTAAACAAGCTGATTCTTCACCAAAAATGAAGTGCAAACGTGCTAGCAATCCTTTTGCGATCTGAGTTTTTCCAGATGCTGAGGCTCCAGTGATAAGAATCAATTGCATAACGTGGTTGACTAAGGAAGTAATCGAGTTAAAAAGGGGATTATAAAGCAATTTTAACTAAAAATGTGAGCAAATAACGGGATAAAAAAACATTCTGAAATAACTTGAGTCTAACCTAGCATTACGGTAGATTAGCGCCTGTTGAATTTCTTGTTTCAAGAAGTATACTACGCGCCCGTAGCTCAGCTGGATAGAGTAATCGGCTTCGAACCGATTGGTCGGGAGTTCGAATCTCTCCGGGCGCGCCATTTCTCATGTTATCATTCGTTTATCTCTGATGTTATTAAATACTGGTTCTAGTAAAGCATGTTAATTCCTTATGATTCATTATCCGAAGATGCGTTATTCTCCGTCGCTAAAGAATGGGTAATAAGTAAAACTGTTGATATTGAAGAACAGCCAAATGTAGAAAAATGGACGCAAGATGTTGTCAAGAAAATCAAAGTTGGAGAGTTGCTGATTGAGTTTTCTGAAGAAAATCAATCGGTTACAATAAAAACTCCAGAAGAAATTAATTTTGAAACTAGTGAAGATATTGATCATTAATGCATGGTTTAAGGGCGAATAAAAAAGTGAATTCGGATAAACAAAAAAGTAAAAAGTCGCAGAATCAAAATACCACGATGAGTATGAACAACTATGTTCTACGACGAGTTGCGTATGCACTGACTTTGAATATAAAAGGTATGCTGGATATTTTGGCTCTTGTAGATTATTATTTGTCGGCTTCGGAATTGAAGGGCTACCTATTGAAGGACGAGCAAGAAGGGTTTGTGCCGTTGCCTGATTATATTTTGATTATATTTTTAGATGGTTTAATTGTACAAAAACGTGGAAAGAGGGAAGGAGCGGAAAATCTATCTCAACAAGAACGAGTTAAATTGAGTAAAAAAGAAGATTTAAGCAATAATCAATTACTCACTAAACTGAAAATTGCCTTTAATCTAAAAGCGGAAAATTTAATAGAAGTACTACAAGGTGCCGACTTTAGAGTTTCTAAAGGTGAGTTAAGCGCATTTTCGCGAAAACCTGAACATCGTAATTTTAGGCCGTGCGGTAATCAGTTGATTCGAAACTTGCTTACGGGGTTAACGTTAAGGTTTCGTGCATCGAAAGATAATTAAGATAACAATGTAGACCAAGGGATAGTAGAAAGTCCACCAATTATCCCACCAAACACACCGCCCCAAATTACCAACCAACCAAGATGTTCTTTGATCATTTTTTGTACAATTTCTTTTACCATCAAAGGTGTTAATTCGTCTAGTCGTTGATCAATAATTTCAGTGATTTTAGATTGTATTTCATCTGAGGATTCGCTATTGCCCAGTTCGTCTGAAAGTAGCTGTTTAAATTTTTCCGATTGTATCATTTCAACGAGAGACACTTTCATATTTTCAATAAAAGGTTCTCTCAGCGGGTGTAATGCTTCTTCGCCGCCAAACATGCCGAGCATTCCGCCAAATGAAGAATCCATAATAACACTGACTAATTTATCAAACGCTGGATCAAGGTCGACTTTTTCAATGACTGGAGCGAGATGCTTATCCAATTGATTGCTTCCAGAGCTTTGCATAAATTTTGAAATATTTTCCTGTGTAAAAAACTCATTCATCATCATGTTTCTAATGGCGGATTTAAACTCATTAAATCGCATGGGGATCACGCCAGAACCATAGAGTCCTGGCACCTTTTCAAATAGCATGTGGATCGCTAACCAGTTGGTTATTGCGCCAGAAAAGGCAAATAATCCAATCATAGAAAGTATTGTATTATTCATAAAATGACCCAGTATCATTAAAGATATGGCTAAAAGGTTGGTAATTAGGCTTTTATTCATTAGTTTTCACTTCTATTCTTCAGTTTTTTGTTTAAATTCACAGAGATCTTCAATAACGCAAGAACCGCACCGTGGTTTGCGCGCGATGCAGGTATAGCGACCATGTAGTATCAACCAATGATGAGCATCCATCATAAATTCTTCAGGGATAAATTTTACTAGTCTTTTTTCCACCTCAACTACATCTTTTCCTTTAGCAATCGCTGTTCTATTTGAAACTCTAAAAATATGCGTATCAACCGCCATAGTGGGGTGTCCAAAAGCAGTGTTAAGGACAACATTGGCTGTTTTACGTCCTACTCCAGGCAGTGCTTCAAGGGATTCTCGATTATCTGGTACTTCTGACTGATGTAGGTCAACGAGCATTTTACAGGTTTTGATCACATTTTTTGCTTTAGTATTATAGAGACCGATGGTTTTGATGTATTCGCTTAGTCCTTTAATACCTAGCGCATAAATTAGTTCAGGCGTGTTAGCTATAGGGTAAAGTTTTTTAGTGGCTTTATTGACTCCCACATCCGTGGCTTGTGCTGATAATATCACCGCAATTAACAGTTCAAAAGGCGAAGTGTACTCCAACTCAGTTGTCGGGGTTGGATTTTCATTCCGGAGTCTTTCAAAGATTGTTTGGCGTTTGATTTTATTCATTAGCGAATTCTATTGCAGATAGCGTTTGTTAGGCAACTGATATCTTGATACCATTTTCTTCAAATTAAACACTAAGAACAAAATTATGTCCGCAATATTCAAATTAATCAGTTCAAATGGTTAGGCAAAAGGTAACCCGTTTTCCCTGCTTCTAGTATATTCTCAGGTATCGCAGATATAAATTTGTATAACAGTTCCTCTTCTTTTGAAAAGTTAGAAGGTGTTTGGGTTGATGCTTTTTATACTGATTTAATCGGTATAACTACTTGGGTAATACAAAATAATGGAGTATTTGAAATAACTTCATATTTTGGCTGTTTTTGTCAGGTAATTTTTCTTTGATGGATAGCACTAAAAATGAATATAATGCAACAATGCTTAGGCTTTTCTGGCAATTTTAGTGGGTTCGCAGTTTTAGACTCTGTAAATAATACCGATGACCGTATGACGCTAGTATTTGGAAATGATTCTATTGGTGGATTATCACAACCGATTAAACAATAATTGGAACTAATAATAGATTATTGAATAATCGCCTTAGCTAATTCTGTCACTTTGCGAATAGTTGACTCTGGTGCTCTTTCGATAAGTTTTATTTCTCTATCGTCAAAATCTAGTGATTTCATTTGGTGAATCAATACAGATCCTTTTGTAGATGTTTCTTTTGGTAAAACTACTTCCAATTTCATTTTACGTATTGTGCTAGTAATAGGAGCTACAACTGCAAATCCGGTATGCTCATTAAACATTTTTCGTGAAATAACAAATGCAGGTCGTCGCTTCATAATTTCTTTATCTGCACTTGGATTAAAATCAAGCGAAACGATATCACCTTTGTCTGGAATATACATTAAACCTCCTTACCAGAGGGTTTAGCATCAATCCATTCCCGATCTTCTTCCGTTACTTTAAAGCACTCTTTTGGACTACCGGCTAAAAGTACTTCAAGGCTTAGCTCTTCTTCAATGGGCGTTAAAATTATCTTATTGTTTTTAATAGACATATCAAGCTTTGAGCCAACCTTTAAACCTAAAGTATTTATAATTGCCTTTGGAATGCTAACAATATTGGCACCACCAGATTGTCTAACAGCTATTGCGGTCATAATAAAATCTCCATACATCTGAAAATAGTTATACTATTATATAACATTAAAAATGTTTTACAATAGTATAACTTGTTATTTAGACTTCTCAGTTAAAGTTTGTTAGGCAACAGATATCTTGATACCATTTTCGCCTAATTATTAACTAAGACCAAATTTCATGTCCTCAATTTTTAAATTAATCAGTTCAAACGACTGGGAAGAAGCTAAAATTAATGGAATTCTTCCAAAATCTGAAAAAGATATTAGTGCTGGCGGTTATCATGTTTACCAGTTTGATGATCTTGAAACCGTTTGTAAGTTAGGCTTTAATGTCAAAGATTATCCAATGGCTTTAGAGCTAGAACCTAGTAGCTTAATTGCTCAATTAACTTGGCATCAGCCAGATCAAAAAAGAGCTTGGAAAGAAGGTGTGATTAAGATCGGTGATATTTACGCGGATTTGGTGATGAATATTTATAGTTTTGAATGGGGTGATACTAATGGGATCACTTGCTGTAAAATAGTGGGTGAATAAAGATCTAATATTTAAATCAATGTTGATTAGAGCAAATATGGATTTTAGATCAAACACTTATTTGGAGAATAATATAAATGCAAAAGCAAGTTATCAATATAAATAGTGAATTTGATGGTGGAAATATCCACTGTTTGAAAAATGAACAATTTGACGATATACAGTTAGAAATTAAAATAGATAATCAGAGTGATTTTTATCAATGGTTCTACTTTAGAGCAACGGGTGTGCTAGAGCAAAGCTGTCGTTATAAGATTAACAACGCAGGAAAAGCTGCATACACCGACGGTTGGGATGGATATAATGCAGTGGCATCTTATGATCGTAAATTCTGGTTTCGAGTTCCGACTCGTTATGAAAATGGTGTTTTAACCATTAATCATTGCGCTAAATATAACTCTGTTTATTATGCATATTTTGCCCCATACACAATGGAACAACATATCGATTTTATTGCTAGTACATTAGAACATCCTTTAGTTGAGTTGAATGTATTAGGGAAAACCATTGATGGACAAGATATCGATCAATTAACCATCACTTCAGCAGATGACACATCAAAGAAAAAGATTTGGATCCAAGGGCGACAACATCCTGGTGAGACTCAAGCGTCTTGGTGGGCAGAAGGATTTATTTCACGTTTGTTAGATGATAGTGATGCTGTTTCACAAGCACTTCTCAAAAAAGCCGTTTTTTACGTCATACCAAATCTTAACCCCGATGGAAGTAAAAGAGGGCATTTAAGAACCAATGCAGTAGGATCTAATTTAAATCGAGAATGGTTAACACCGACAATGGAAAAAAGCCCAGAAGTCTTTTTGGCGAAACAAATGATGGAAGCAATCGATATTGACATGTGTTTAGATGTTCATGGTGATGAAGGACTTCCTTATAACTTTATTGCTGGGGCAGAAGGTACTAAAGCTTGGTCTGAGAAAAAAGCAAAGTGGCAATCTGATTTCACTGATCGTTTGAAACTTGTTAATCCTGATTTTCAAACTAAAATAGGATATTCGATTGATGCACCAAACACCGCTGATATGACTATATGCACTAATTATATCTCTGAAGCTTTTAATTGTTTGTCTTTAACTTTAGAAATGCCATTTAAAGACACAATTGAAACGCCAAATGAATTAGAGGGGTGGTCGCCAGAGCGGTGTCAAAATCTAGGTGCATCATGTTTAGATGCAATTCTTGCTGTTGTGGATGACTTATAGGTAATTTGTATAAAATTTAAGGGGGGTAAAAGTCATTCCTTAACTCAATTAGAGTTAGGGAATGAAGTCGAGTGCTTTTAAAAGCTATTTTAGTCCTCGTTTGAGGGAGGGGTGGTAGAATCTGATGCTTGCATAGATGTTATATCTTGAGCATGTAGCCCTTTGGGCCCTTCAAAGGTATCAAAAACCACTTCTTGTCCGGCTTTTAAACTTTTATAACCATCCATTTCTATGGTTGAATAATGTGCAAATATATCATCACCACCATCATCAGGACGAATAAAACCATAACCTTTAGCATTGTTGAACCATTTAACTGTACCGGTCGCCATATACAACTCCTTCTATTCCCTTTAAGCGTTAGTATTAATTTAATCCACATGCTTTTTATTGTTGACTCAAATTTAGAGCTAATATTTGTTTAAACTGTGAATATGTCAGCAATTTATGTGAATTTGATCGCTCGACAAGTCTATAAATCGCATATTTTAAATTTAATGTCAAGTAGATTGTGTTTACAAATGTAAGATTCTTAAACAGAATAATTAGATGTCAGAAATTTAATTGTTTTAAGATTCAATTAAAAGTTGAAAAAAGGAAGTTTTTACCCAATAAACTAAAGTAGAATTGTTATACTTGTTAGTAGAATCTGCAGGAATAAACACTTAAAATTCAGTAAAATTATAACAATAACTAAAATTTTCTGGTCGAATTATCAACTAGAAATGATTGTAACCAACGTTTTTACATTGGTTGAAATAACTAAAATTTCCAGCAAATTGTGTATAGGTTGACTAGAATTAACAATGAACGATGATAAAGAAAACCAGAATGAAAGTGGTACTCTTGTTGCAGAGCGCAATCCTGAAACTAAAGAGCCATCGATGTATAAAGTCTTGTTATTGAATGACGATTACACGCCTATGGATTTTGTTGTTGGTGTTTTAAAGGCATTTTTTTATAAAACAAGTGAACAAGCCACAAAAATAATGTTACAAGTGCATTATGATGGCGCAGGAGTTGCTGGTATATTTACTTCTGATATTGCAGAAACTAAAGTGGCCGCAGTGAATGATTATGCAAAAGAATCGGATCACCCGCTCAAGTGTTGTATGCAAATTAGTGAATAGTCAATTAGAATCAGTCTATTAGAATCGGAACTTTGGAAACAGTTATAGAGAGTTTAATTTATGTTAAGTAAAGATTTAGAATTAACATTAAACCTAGCGTTTACTGATGCAAGAGAGCGTCGTCACGAGTATATGACCGTAGAACACCTTCTATTAGCTCTATTAGATAATGCGTTAGGTATTAGTGTTTTGCGCTCTTGTGGCTTGGATATTCCTAAACTGCAATTACAATTACGTGACTTTATTGACGAAACGAGCCAAATTATCCCGGCAGAGGCTGGGGATGTAGAAACGCAGCCAACTTTAGGTTTTCAACGCGTTCTTCAGCGAGCTGTTTTTCATGTTCAATCTTCAGGTAAAAAAGAAGTGAACGGCGCTAATATATTGGTTGCTATCTTTAGTGAGCAGGAAAGTCAGGCCGTTTATTTTTTACAGCAACAAGATGTTTCGCGCTTAGATATTGTAAATTATATCTCTCACGGTATTTCTAAGATCCCCGATTCAGAGTCTAGTGAAGGGTCTGCAACGATAGATGAAGGGCAAGCAGGAACAGCACCTAAGCAAAAGTCAGCGCTAGAGTCTTATACGGCTAATTTAAATGAAAGAGCATCAAATGGCAAAATAGATCCCTTAATAGGTAGAGATGAAGAAGTAGAAAGAACGGTACAAATTTTATCACGGCGAAGAAAAAACAATCCCTTGTTAGTTGGAGAGGCAGGTGTTGGTAAAACGGCAATTGCGGAAGGTTTAGCAAAGAGAATCGTTGATGAAGATGTTCCTGAAGTTATTTCTAACGCACAAATATTTTCACTTGATTTAGGTGCTTTATTAGCCGGCACTAAATATCGGGGTGATTTTGAAAAGCGATTAAAAGCTGTATTAGCGGAATTAAAAGAAATTAAAGATTCGGTTTTATTTATTGATGAAATTCATACCATCATTGGAGCCGGTTCGGCATCTGGTGGCGTTATGGATGCCTCAAATTTAATTAAACCGATGTTAGCCAATGGCGAATTGAAGTGCATGGGTTCCACTACCTTTCAAGAATACCGAGGTGTTTTTGAAAAAGATCGTGCGTTAGCAAGACGTTTTCAAAAGGTTGATGTAGAAGAACCGAGTGTTTTAGATACGATTGATATTTTAAAAGGGTTAAGATCTCGCTACGAAGAACATCATAGTGTTGAGTATAGTGATGCATCATTAAGAGCCGCCGCCAATTTATCTGACCGCTATGTAAATGATCGCCAACTACCCGATAAAGCGATTGATGTGATCGACGAAGCCGGTGCAAATAGACAGTTACAAGCGGAAGAAAACCGCCGTAAAGATATCAATGTTGAAGACATTGAGTTAATTATTGCAAAAATGGCTAAGATCCCAGCTAAATCGGTTTCATCTTCGGATAAAAAGACTCTGAAAAACCTAGAACGTAATTTGAAATTAGTGGTTTTTGGTCAGGATAAAGCGATAGCTACATTAGCTAACTCGATTAAATTAGCTCGTTCTGGTCTTGGTATTGATGAAAAGCCAGTAGGCGCGTTTTTATTGGCAGGACCAACAGGTGTAGGTAAAACAGAAGTTAGTAAGCAGTTAGCCAAAAATTTAGGTGTTGAATTTGTTCGATTCGATATGTCGGAATATATGGAGTCACATACCGTCTCTCGTTTAATTGGAGCACCTCCCGGTTATGTTGGATTTGATCAAGGCGGGTTATTGACAGAAGCAGTGACAAAAACGCCTTATTGCGTGGTTTTACTGGATGAGATCGAAAAAGCGCATAACGATGTCTATAACTTACTACTGCAAGTGATGGATCATGGTTCATTAACTGATAATAATGGTCGAAAGGCAGACTTTAGAAATGTGATTTTAATCTTAACGACTAACGCCGGAGCGTCCGATCTACAGAAATCAAATATAGGATTTCAAAAGCAGTCAAAACAGACTGATTATATGGAAGCCATTAAGAAAACATTCTCACCAGAATTTAGGAATAGATTAGATGCGACTCTTTGGTTTGAACCTTTGAACAAAGAAGTCATTTGCTCTGTTGTAGATAAATTCATCGTTGAACTTCAAAGCCAATTAGATGAAAAAGGTGTTTCTTTAGAGGTGAAGCAGGATGCACGCAATTGGTTAGCAGAGATAGGTTTTGATGAACAAATGGGTGCTAGGCCTATGGCACGAGTTATCAGAGAAAAAATCAAACAGCAGTTAGCCGAAGAATTATTGTTTGGTCGTTTAGCCGGTGGAGGTCAGGTAGTGGTTGGATTTGATAAGAATAAAATTGAATTAACTTTCGATATTTCTACTGAAAAATCATTGGTGATTAAAGAAGTTTAGATTTAATTGACTGTTTAGATGATGTTAAAACAAAAAAGCAGATCAATTGATCTGCTTTTTTGTTTTAGTTATAACTAATTTAACTAGGACTAATAGACTTACCTCGCTCTAAAGGTAATTCTTCCTTTTGACAAATCATAAGGTGTCATTTCAACCGTGACTTTATCGCCTGTTAAAATTCTAATATAATGTTTTCTCATTTTACCTGAGATGTGAGCCGTCACAACGTGACCATTTTCAAGCTCTACTCTAAACATGGTGTTCGGAAGCGTTTCTTGAACCGTGCCTTCCATTTCTATACATTCTTCTTTTGCCATTGCGAGTTTTATAAAACCTTGCTTTGCTAGTTAAAATCGCGGGTATAATGCCTGAATTTTGAGTAATAAGCAAAACTTTTGTCACCACAGTTTAGGTGTTGTTTACCATGTAAAACCTATAAATTGTTATAGTATTGTGAATTTTAATTTGATTTTTACTGCTAGAATAAGTTTATATTTAAAAAAGAGTTGGTACAGATGTTTATCTGTAACTTAAATTAGAGCTGATATTGGAACTTATATGTCTTCATCAATGAAAGAAAATGAAATTACGTCTGAAAAAATATTTTCGAATAGACGACAATTTATCAATAATTTTGCTCTTTCTAGTGCTGGTTTAGTACTTGGGGTATCTGCTTTTTCAAATAATACGAAGGCATTGACAAAGGACTCTGGTTTTACTACGGCGGAGCCATTAAGTAGTGAGTATGTTGTCACTCATCATAATAACTTTTATGAGTTTTCTACGAGTAAAAGTAAACCAGCCAAAATGGCAAAAAATTTTAATCCAGGCAATGATTGGAAAGTGAAAATAACTGGTGAGGTAGAGAAGCCTGGAGATTATACGTTAGAAGATATACTTGCTTTTACCCAAAACCAAGAAAGAATCTATCGACTGAGATGTGTTGAGGCATGGTCAATGGTTATTCCATGGCAAGGGTTTCAATTGAGCGAGCTTATTGCCAAAGTTAAACCTACCAGTAAAGCTAGATTTATAGAATTTAAAACTTTAGAGTCACGCACAACTTTCCCCGGGCAGTCTTCGGGTTCACTCGGATTTAATGCATTACCGTGGCCCTATAAAGAAGGTTTAAGAATGGATGAAGCATTGAATCCTCTGAGTTTTATCGCAACAGGAGTTTATGGTAAAAACTTACCTGGACAAAATGGAGCTCCACTGCGATTGATCGTTCCATGGAAATATGGATTTAAAAGTATAAAGTCGATTGTTTCTATGCGTTTTTTAGAATCACAACCACAGAATACTTGGCATAAAAGTGGTCCAAGGGAATACGGTTTTTATGCTAATGTTAATCCTAAAGTGGATCATCCTCGTTGGAGTCAGGCAAGAGAAAGACGAATTATCGATGAATCTTTTTTTGGTGTAAAGAAAATTGATACACAAATGTTTAACGGATATGGAGACCAAGTGGCTCATATGTATAAAGGTATGGATTTAGTTAGAAATTTTTAGAAAGAGTATATATAAGGTTCTGATTAGAGTTGCTTAAGAAATATGAAACCGTCTAATTTAAGTTACAAATTATTAAAAGTATCCATTCATTTATTTTCGTTTATGCCTTTAGGATATATGGTTTTTGCGGTTGTTACTCAAAGTCGTTTATTAGGCGCAGATCCTCAAGAAAAAGTACTGCACTTAATGGGGGTTTGGTCACTGATTTTTCTATTAGTGACATTGACTTTAACACCAATAAACCGAATACTTAAATGTCCGATAATTATTCGATTTAGGCGAGCTTTTGGGCTTTATTCTGCTTTTTATTTATTACTCCACATCACTACATTTTTCGTTTTCTATTTAGAGCTAGATATTGCTCAGCTATTAGAGGAAACAATTGAAAGACCTTATATAACCTTAGGAATGTTAGCGGCTATTCTAATGATGTCTTTAAGTTTCACATCAACAAAAGCCATTCAAAGAAAAATGGGTGTTAAATGGAAACAACTACATCAATCTATTTATCTCATTGGTGCTTTGGCTATCGCTCATTTTATTTGGCAGAGTAAGTCAGATCTTAATGAACCACTTTGGTATCTCATCTGGCTAATTTTTGTTTTAGGATATAGGCTTTTTTATAAATATAAAACGTCTCAAGGGTAAATCCTAATATTGACTAATTTAGCTAAAAGCGATCATGATTTTCTCAAAATAAATTTTCTATATTGTAATGGGCTTTTACCATAATCTGATTTGAAACCTCGCCCAAATACATTTGCAGAATTAAATCCAATTTGTTGTGCTATTTGCTCAATTGACAGGGAAGAATTAGCTAGAAAATGTTTTGCTAATTGTAAGCGGTATTTTTGAACATATCGCATCGTAGTGAGTCCTGTTACTCTTTGAAACCGTCTTGATAAATTACGTGTACTAACATTTAACTGTTCTGCTAAATTCTCTAATGAAAGATCTTTATTAAATTGATTACGAATCTTTTCGATTACAGCTTCCACTAATGGATCTGAACGGTTAGTTGCTATATTTCTTCCTTTAAACCAATCTGTTTCATTAAATTCATAATATTTTGCGCATAGTTGTACTGCCTTTTTTCCACAGAACCTTTCGATCATTATCATCATGACTTCTAAACTAGAGCGAACACCAGTCGTACAAATTAAGTTATCAGTTTCACTAATTGCCAATTTTTCGTTAATATTAATGTTAGGAAAGTGATGTTTAAATGATTTAGCAAATGCTTTGTGAATGGTTGCTTCTTTACCATCTAATAAACCAGCGGTTGCCATATAAAATTGTCCAGTATTAACGCCAATGATTATAGCGCCACCTTTATGTTGTTTTCTTAACCACTCAAGTGCTTCAGTTTGTTGCTCTATTTGAGCAACATCTGGACGCCAAAGTGCTGGAATTGTAATCATATCGTATTGCTTTTGATCTAAACGTTTTGTTTCTATTCTTAAACCACTAAAATTAACTGCATTTTGATTTGATAGACCTAAGTAAGAAATATCAAAGCTAGAATAATTTGCGTTATAATGTGGCTTCCAAAAAAAATCAATCGCGCTATAAATTTCTGCCGGTGTCATTATGGTGCTTAGCCAAGCATCGTTAGGGATTAAAAAAGCACATTTAACTCTGTTGTCTTTATTCATTATAACTATTTTGCTCAATTTATGGCTGAATTAGTATTAAAGTTGTCTTTATTCGGGGAATATAACCTGCTCTCATCTGTTAATCTACTTTATTCCTGCATCGGATAAAATTTGGCAAAAATAAGCTTTTGCTAATATAAGTAATTAATCACTCAAGATTGATGCTAGGAAGTAGATATATTGAAGTAGACATATTACTGATAATAATAAAATGATGGGCTAATAGGCGAGTAGCACAGCTTGTTTAACCAGAAAATAAGGTAATTAGAAAACTAACAATAATTAACTTTTAATCGTAGGAGATTGAATAATGATAAAACCTAACAAACTATTAGTTTCAGTGGCAGTCAGTATGGCGCTATACGGCGGGAACATTTACGCTGAAGAAGCCAATGTTGAAGAAGAAGACAGTAATGTCGTCATCATCACTGCCTCTAAACGACCAACTAGTCTACAAGAAACACCTATTGCAATTACTGTGATTAATGAAGAATCTATTGAGCAAACAAAGATCCAAGATATTTTTGATCTCCAATCACTTGTTCCGACATTGCGTGTATCACCACTCCAAAGATCGACAAACACCACTTTTTCTCTTCGTGGATTTGCAAACGGTGCTAATAACACCGGAATTGAACCTTCGGTTGGTGTTTTCATTGATGGTGTATACCGTTCTCGTGCGGCTGCACAAATTGGTGATTTGCCAAGGCTTGAGCAAATAGAAGTTTTAAGTGGTCCACAAAGTACATTGTTTGGTAAAAATGCCTCTGCTGGTGTTATCAACGTGCGTACTAAAGCACCTTCATATGACTTAGAAGGAAAAGTTGAGATCGGTCTTGGTAACTATAACCAAAGATTAGTTAAAGTTTATGTTACTAATGGTATTAGTGACAATGTAGCCTTCAGTCTTTCTGCTGTATCTAGTACGCGAGATGGCTATACTAATAGCATTACTAACGCACAAGGTGAAATACTTGGCAAACTGAATGACCGAGACCGTTCAAGTTTTCGTGGACAGCTTTTATGGGAACCATCAGATGATGTATCCTTTCGTTTAATTGCAGACTCGAGTGAGATTGATGAAGTCTGTTGTACTATTGCGAATTCCACTAATGGTCCTGCATTGACTGCAATTCAATTATTGACTGGGGGAACACCTATTTTTGGAACACTACCAAACGGAGATATCGGTGTTGTTGGAGCCGATGGCGGTGTTTTTCTCAGCGATGAAGAAACTTTTGCTTATGAGTCGGCTCTTAATTTTAACCCTAGAAACACAGTAGAAGATAGCGGCATATCTTTAGAGGCCAATGTTGATTTTGATGGGTTTAGTTTTACCTCTATCACCGCTTTAAGAAATAATGATTCGACATCTTTAGGTGATGTTGATTTTGGAGCCGCAGATATTCTAAAGGAAACTATTGGTACCGATATTGAGACCACTACGCAAGAATTCAGGTTGACTTCAACCGGCGAAAATAAGTTTGATTGGATGGTGGGTACTTTTATATTTCAAGAAGATATTGTTGCAACTGATCGTATTCAATTCGGAACGCAAACCAGAGCCTTGTTTGATATTCTTGCACCTGGCTTACTTGCTGGAGTTGAGGGAGTGTTTCCAATTCTAGACTCAGGATCAATTATGGCTGACGAAACTGGTGCAACGACAGATTACACTCAGGCGAATGATGCGTATTCAGTTTTTGCAACCTTTGATTACAAGTTTACTGACCAATTAACAGTAACTCTAGGCCTTGCCTATACCAATGATGAAAAAGAAGTCAGCATTATACAAGATAATAATGATGCACTTTCATCCTTGGATCTTAGTACGGAATTAACTGTTTTTGGCACTACCTTTGCGGGTATGGCTAATCTTCCTTCTAGTCCTATAACTGATGGAGCAATTGGATTATCAGCTTTTCTTCCGGTTGTGCAAAGTTTCCAATTTTTACAACCTTTACTGGCATTAAATGCAGATAATACAGTAGAAGATCGTAAAAGCTCTGATGATGATTTAACTTGGAGTCTTCGTATGGCATATGAATTTAATGAAAATGTTAACTTGTTTACCACGGCTTCTACTGGTTTTAAAGCAACGTCTTGGAACCTGAGCCGCGATACAAAACCACTACCTTCAGACCTATCCGCCTTAAATTCAGCTAGCTTAGCTCGTGGCGATCAAAAAGTAGGAACACGCTTTGCAGGTCCGGAAGAGTCTAGTGTTTATGAAATAGGGATAAAAACACGGTTTGAAAAAGGTGCTTTTAATATTACTTATTTTGACCAAACTATTGATGGATTTCAATCTTCCATATTTGCAGGTACTGGTTTTATACTGGCTAACGCTGGTCAACAAAATACTAAGGGTATAGAATTTGATTCAATTTATACACCGACTGAAAATTTGACTCTAAGCTTAGCTGGTAGTTTCCTAGATCCTGTTTATGACTCTTTTGTTAAAGGGAGTGGTATACCTGGTACTCCTAATGATCCTAGTGATCCTAATTACCCTTATGTCGATAGTTTTGATGGTACAGTGGACTTATCAGGTCAAAAAACCGCAGGTATCCATGAGCAAAGTATTGTCGTTGGTGTTAAATTTGATTTTGAACTGGCAAGTGGATCATATGCTTACATCAGAACGGACTACATTTACGAAAGTAAAGTTCGTACTGTTCGAAATACGCCAGAAAATTTAACTCGTGAGGTCAGTACAATCAATGCTAGCGCTGGTTTATCCTTCTTGAATGGCGTTAACGTGCAATTATGGGTACGTAATTTAAATGAAGATGAGTATTTTTACTCATCGGCTCCAACGCCTATTCAAACAGGAAGCTTCTTCGCTTATCCAAACCAACCTAAAACTTATGGAGTATCAGTTTCATACGAATTCTAGAGTAATCGGTTAAAAGAGTATTAAAAAGGGAAGCTTAGGCTTCCCTTTTTAATTTCAACCGATAGCTCTATACAGATATGACCAGTACATTGATTCTTCGCCTTAGTCTATTAATCGTTTACCTTTTGATAAACGATGGTAGAATAACCCGCTAAACCTAATATCCATTGAGTGAACAAGCTAGAGGCACCGTATGAGCTGGTTTGAAAGAATAATTCCTAAAAGAAATACAAGGGTTACTGAGCGAAAAAACTCGGTTCCAGAAGGCGTATGGACAAAATGTAAAAACTGCGATGCGGCAATTTATAAAGCTGAGTTAGAGCGTAGTTTAGAGGTTTGTCACAAGTGCTCTTTTCACATGCGAATTAGCGCAAGAAAAAGGTTAGAAAGATTTTTGGATAGTGGGAATCAAACTGAGATTGCTAGCAACCTAGAGCCCAAAGATATACTCAAATTCAAAGACTCTAAACGTTATAAAGATAGAATTGTAGCCGCTCAAAAAGCGAGTGGTGAAAAAGATGCTTTAATTGTTTTAGACGGTAAACTCAAAGGCTTACCAATAGTAGCTTGTGCGTTTGAATTTGGTTTTATGGCTGGCTCTATGGCTTCTGTGGTAGGTGAGAAGTTTGTCAGAGCTGTTAATCAGTGTATCGTTGACAATAAACCGCTTGTTTGTTTCTCGACTAGTGGCGGGGCTAGAATGCAAGAAGCCTTAACTTCTTTATTTCAAATGGCAAAAACAAGCGCAGCTTTAGCCAAGTTATCTCAAAAAGGATTACCTTATATATCGGTTTTGACCGATCCTACTATGGGTGGTGTATCCGCAAGTTTGGCAATGTTAGGTGATGTCAATATCGGCGAGCCTAATGCGTTAATTGGTTTTGCTGGTCCGAGAGTTATAGAGCAAACAGTGAGAGAAACTTTACCTGAAGGATTTCAAAGAAGTGAGTTTTTACTTCAAAGTGGTGCGATTGATATGATTGTCGATCGTCGCAATATGCGAGATTCAATCGGTTCGCTATTATCAAAAATGATGAACTTAGATTCTGTTGAAGACATTGCTGTTTAAAACATTCATGTCAATGGTTTGATTTATCCGGAATACTTCAACGCGCTAATATTATTACTCAGTCAAGACCTAGCAATTTGTCAGCATCAACAGAAAAAGTTTTCACTAGCCCTAAAGACCGTAAACAACGTGTTGAAAGAGCCTTTGTTGGCTCTGCCAATATTTACCAACAACAACGTTTTAAACAGTCTGCAGAAACTAAATCCTTGCAGTCATTACCATTGGTCCATATTCCATTCCATCTATTATCAAAAAACCTTAGAAGGGTAAATTTTCGTTAATTTCAATACGTTATAAAGTATCATAAAAATATCATAGCAGTGTAATAACAATGGCAGATTAAATTATACTTATCGCTATAGAGTAGCCTCAGCTGTTAAAGTCTACTGTTGTTCAGTACTACTTTAATTGTATTGTAAACGTCTTGCCAAAGACACCCAGGGTGGGAGCACGCATTTAAAAAAAATAGTATGATATTCTAAATAAATTTTGAACTTTATTGAAATATTGGGATCCGATCACCATCCTAACTCAACAATTTACCTACCATGTCATTTATACAAGAGATTGAAAACATTGAAGACCACCGTGTTGATGCCAACAAAGACTACGAACTTGCCGATATTATCTTTTTAACCATAGCCGCAGTCCTTTGTGGCGCGAAAGGTTGGAAGGCAATAAAGATAACAAAGAGCAAATCACGTTTGATGCCATGGGATGTCAAACCGTAGTGGCCGAAAAAGTGATTGAACAAGGAGGCGATTTCTTATTAGCTTTAAAAGGAAATCAAGGCGAGTTTCATC
>Ga0256845_1000311_pt1 | contig 46662 bp, 31 predicted proteins | sample RiftiametaG_FD_189101 | JGI IMG/M metagenome (GOLD analysis project Ga0256845, IMG submission 189101) | Tube worm associated microbial communities from hydrothermal vent at the East Pacific Rise, Pacific Ocean - Riftia | ecosystem: Host-associated > Annelida > Integument > Unclassified ...
TTTTGCAGATACGTGGATATATTGAAACTCTCCGAAAAAATGGGAAAGACGTATTTAATGGGATCGTAGCATCCATCACAGGCACCGTCCCTAATCTGACCCAAATCACAGGGCCTGAGTAGTTACGTTCAAGGTATATAAAGAATGGATCAATTGGCCTGACCAAAGTGAGAGAGTCATGTTTTTTGATAGATCGAGAAAAGGTTCGGGTATTGATTTATGTCGAATTTATAGAGATATAGATAAATAGGTTGCCCTCTTTTTGGTTTGCTCGTCTGGCAAAATGGTCTTGCATGGCATCGGGCGGTTTATACACTGCGCGCCTATGAGTTCTCTTCGCATTGTATTTATGGGCACGGGCGATATTGCCCAGCCATCGTTTTCATCTTTGTTGACCGAGGGGTTGATTGATCATTTAGACTGTGTACTGGATGTGGCTGGGTTGGTGACGCAGCCTGATAAGCCGGTTGGGCGGAAGCAGGTGCTGACGCCACCTCTGATCAAATCTTTGGCTGAGCAGCACGGTGTGCCTGTCTTTCAACCTGTGAATGTGAGAGAGGAGTCTTTTCTTGCCGAACTGTCTGCGCTCAAGCCGGATGTCATCGTTGTCATGGCCTACGGACAGATTCTTTCTCAGGCTCTGCTCGATATTCCGCGTGTGGCGTGTATCAACCTTCACGCCTCCTTACTACCGAAATATAGGGGTGCGGCTTGTATCCAGGCAGCCATCGATGCGGGCGATAGCCACACGGGCATCACCGTGATGCACGTGGTCAAAGCGCTTGATGCTGGTGATGTGATTTTGAAAAAAGAAATAGCCATTGGCGCAGAGGAAACCGGCGGTGAACTTCATGATCGGTTAATGGCTCTTGCCCCTGAGGCACTAGCAGAGGCGCTGATTCAGCTGGCTGATGGCACGGCTTCCCGCACGCCTCAGGATGAGTCTTTGGTGAGTTATATCCCGAAGCTTATGCGGAGCGATGGCGAAATTGATTGGTCGATGCCGGCGGAGGAGATTGAGCGGCGTATCCGTGCCTACGACCCCTGGCCGGGAACGTCGACGTCTTTCACTGAGAAAAAAGGAAGGCATCAAGGGAGAGCTCGCCGATTGAAAATATTTCCTCAGGTGACTGTTGTTGAGGGGGCGGGGGCAGCTGGTGAGGTGTTAGACTATGGCGAGGTTTTGAAGATTGCTTGTGGTGAGGGTGCGTTGGAGGTTAGATTACTTCAGCCTGACGGTTCGCGTCGGATGAGTGCTGCTGATTTTCTTTTGAGTGATCCTCTGGAAATGGGCGATGTATTGGCTTCGGCAAGGTGAGTTTATGTTTGTTTGGAGTCTTTGTTTCTCAAAATGCTAAATATATAAAGTCCGACCGCGAGCCAGATTAAAGCAAAGGATGAAAGCCTCATCAGTGGTAGAGGCTCATTGTAAACCATCCAACCAATAAGGAATTGTCCTGTGGGTCCGATGAATTGTAAGATGCCTAAGAGGGATAAGCTGATGGTGCGTGCGCCTCGGGCAAAAAAGAGTAGAGGTGCCGCCGTTGCCAATCCCGTGCAGCATAGGAGGACTGTTGTTAATTTGTCGGTGCCAAAGGCGGCGTTTCCTTGGTGGGATTGAAGCATCAGATAAATCACAGCAATCGGGAGCATGAGGGTGGTTTCCATCATGAGACCTGAAAACGAACCCAGAGGTGAGAGCTTTCTGATCAGGCCATAAGCGGTGAAGGTTACCGCCAAACTAAGTGCGGCCCATGGTATTCCTTCTACGTCGAAAAACTGGAGCGCCACGCCGATGATCGCCAAGGCTATCGCGTAGAGTTGCAGTCTGGAATGGCGTTCGCCCCAGAAAATAAATCCTAACACAATGTAGAGAAAGGGGTTGATGTAATACCCGAGTGCCGCTTCGAGGATGTGCCCGTTGAGGGTGGCCCAGACGTAGATCAGCCAGTTGGCGGCCAGAGTGGTGGCTGCGAGTGTGTGGATCAGGATGATCTTGGGGGATCGAAAGGCTTTAAGAGCAGTTGGGTATGATTTTCTTAGAATGATAAGCGGAACAATGATTGCCAGCGTCCAGATCACTCGGTGTGCGGTGACTTGAAGGACGGGCACATCTCCGAGCCATTTCCAAAACAGAGGAAGGACACCCCAGAGCGAAAAAGCCGCGACTGCGGCTAAGGCTCCTTTGGATGATTCTCGGTTCTGGGGTAATTGCATTTTTATTGTGTTAGCTCGGCTTGAAGAAATGGGGCGGTGCGGGAGGTCTTTGATTTGGCAATGTGTTCGGGGGTGCCCTGAGTGACAATTTTTCCGCCTTTGTCACCGGCCTCAGGGCCGATATCGATGATGTAATCGGCCTCTGCCATGATGGCGGTGTGGTGCTCGATGACGATGACTGTGTGCCCTTCCTCGACGAGACGGTGGAGGACAAGGATGAGTTTTTCAACATCCTGCGCATGGAGTCCGATGCTGGGTTCTTCGATGAGGTAGAGGTTTTTCTCGCCGGACTCCCGTCCCCTGACGCCTGGTCCGCGACCTTTAGTGAGTTCGGCGACGAGTTTGATTCTCTGGGCTTCCCCGCCGGAGAGCGTGGGGCTGGGCTGGCCAAGCTGGAGGTAATCTAGTCCGGTATCGGTGAGTAGGGAGAGGGTGCGGTGGAGTTTGGAGTGCGCTGAAAAGAACTCGGCTGCCTGAGGGATGTTCATGCGGAGAACTTCACCGATATTTTTTCCGTTGTAGCGGATTTCAAGAGTGGCAGGGTTGTAGCGCATTTCGTGACATGTTTCACAGGGCACCCATGTGGTGGGGAGGAAATCCATTTCTAATTTGATGCGGCCGTTTCCTTTGCATTCGGGGCATTGCCCTTCTTTGTTGTTAAAGGAAAACCGGGATGCTGTGAAGCCACGGGTGCGGGCGTCAGGGAGTTGCGCAAAGAGCTGGCGGATGGCATCGAGCAGTTTGACGTAGGTGGCGGGACAGGATCGGGAGGTTTTGCCGATGGGTGTTTGGTCGACTTCAAAACAATGTTTGATGATTTTAAAGCCGCTGGATGATTTGAAGGGGGCTTGTTTTTTTATGGCTCCCTTGGATGTGACTGCCGTGGCAATGCAGCCTCGCATGAGGGAGGACTTGCCACAACCCGATACGCCAGTGAGCACGGTGAGGCGACCGAGAGGAATTCGCACGTTGATGTTTTTGAGGTTGTTGGCATGGCATCCTGTTAGTTTTAGCCAGCCTGTTTTGGAGGTAGCTTTAGGGAGCGACCGCCTAGGGTAGTGATGTGTGGTTTTTTGTTTTTGGAGTTTAGAATTTAAAACTTCACCTCCTAGCACGCCGGCTCCTGGGCCTAGCTCGATGACGGTGGATGCTCGGGAGATGGTTTCGTCATCGTGTTCAACGATGATGAGGGAGTTTCCGCGATCTCGAAGGTTTTCCAAGGTGTCGAGGAGTTTGACGTTGTCACGTGGGTGCAGACCAATGGTGGGCTCATCAAGCACGTAGAGAACGCCGCGAAGGTTGGATCCTAACTGGGCGGCGAGTCGGATGCGTTGGGATTCTCCACCGGAGAGGGTGTCCGCTGAGCGGTCGATCTGGAGGTAGCCTAGTCCTACGTGATCGAGGAAGTGGAGGCGCTGGATGATTTCGGGGAGGATGTCTCGGGCGATGAGTTTTTCTCTGCCGGTAAACTTCCATGTTTCCAGTAAGGCAATGGCATCCGTGATCGAGAGATGATTGATGTCTTGGATGGCCCGCTTGTGAATGATGACATGGCGGGAGTCTTCGCGGAGTCGGGCACCGTGGCATTCGGGGCAGGAGGTTTTGAGTGTTGATTGTTTATTTTTGAGTTTTGATCGGGAGAGTTCCTCGTGGATTTCGGCTTCGAGGGTGGAGTTGTATTGGTGGGCATGGCGGTTGGAAACCGCCGCCACGGTGCCGTAGCCTCGGCAGGTGGGACACCAGCCACGGTGTGAGTTGAATGAGAAGTGGTGGGGGTCGAGGTCTTCGAAGGATTTTCCTGTGACAGGTGAAACTTGGTGGATGGAGAATGTTTGGATTTTGGATTTTGGATTTTGATATTTTACGCTGCACGAGCCTTTACCCATAGTGAGCGCTTGGGCTGTGGTTTCACAAACGGCAAAGATGTCGTGGGGTTTGAATCGGGCTAGGGGCTGAAAGTTGGCGGTTGAGGTGAGCTTGCCATCGACGAGGAGTTGTTCGATCCCTTGACGCGCGGCGGCTTTGGCAACGTCTGTGTGGAACCCTTTGCGGGCACGGATGATGGGGGCGAGGATGAGGAGTTCGGGGTGTTTTTTGCGCTGCAGTTGGATTTGTTTTTCAATGGCATCCACGGTTTGTGAGATTACGGGTTCGCCGGACTCCGGGCAGTGCTGGATGCCGAGCTTGGCGTAGAGGAGGCGCAGGAAGTGGTAGATTTCAGTGACGGTTCCGGTGGTGGATTTTCCTCCGCCACGGGAAACTCTCTGCTCGATGGCGACGGTGGGGGGGAGTCCGGTGATGCGATCGATGTCTGGTTTTTCTAATTGCCCTGCAAATTGTCGAGCGTAGGGAGACATGGAGTCGAGAAAGCGGCGTTGGCCTTCTGCGAAGATGATGTCAAAGGCGAGGGTGGATTTTCCTGATCCAGAGAGTCCGGTGACGACGACGAGTTCATCGCGAGGGATATCCAAAGAGATGTTTTTGAGGTTGTGCTCGCGAGCGCCGTGGATGGAGATGGTGTTTTTGAGTTTGGGTGCTTTTTTGACAGGATGAGCAAGAGTGCCTTGGGTTTTTGTGAGTGCTTTGGCTGTTTCTGTGGTGGTTTTGAGAATCGCTTCGGGGGTGCCTGTGAAGACGATTTCGCCACCTTCGGTGCCTGGGCCTGGACCGAGGTCAATGAGGTGGTCGGCGGAGCGGATGACATCGAGATTGTGCTCGATGACGAGCAGTGAGTGGCCGGCCTCGGTGAGTCGGTGGAAGACCTGGAGGAGGTTTTCGATGTCTGTGAAATGGAGGCCGGTGGTGGGTTCGTCGAGGATCAGGAGTCGGGTGTCTGGGAACGGGTTCCGGGAGGAAGCTGTAGTCGAGAGAAGTTTGCAAAGTTTCAGTCGCTGTGACTCGCCGCCTGATAGGGTGTTGAGCGGTTGGCCGAGTCTGAGGTAGCCTAGGCCGACGTCGATGAGGGGCTGAAGGGCGGTGGTGATTTTTTTGAGAAGGGAGAGTTCTTTTTTTGTTTTGGATTCGTTTTTCTCGGTCGACCAGATGACGGCCTCTTTAATTGTGAGTTGGAGGGTTTCGGCGATATTTCTACCGTCGTATTGGAACTCGAGCGCGTTGGGGGTGTAGCGTTTTCCTTCGCACTCGGGGCAGGTGATGAAGAGATCCGAGAGGAATTGCATTTCGACTTTTTCAAAGCCGTTTCCCATACAGCGTTGGCAGCGGCCGAGGCCGGAGTTAAAGGAAAAATACCCTGGAGTAAGTTCGTGAATAAGGGCTTCTGGGGTGAGTGCGTAGAGTTGGCGGATGGCATCGAAGGCGCCGGAATGGACGGCGGGGGTCGAGCGTGGGGTGCGGGTGAGTGGAGATTGATCGACGAGTTCGACGCCAGTGAGATGCTGTGCACCCGTTAGTTTTTTGATGGGGGCGGCTTTTTTATCGCTAGGAAGTCCGAGTTGTTTGGCGAGGTTGAGGTAGAGGATGTCGTGAGCCAGAGTGGATTTTCCTGAGCCTGAAACGCCGGTAAGGCAGGTGAAGACGCCGAGGGGGATTTTGAGGCTGAGGTTGTGGATATTGTGTTGGCTCGCTCCTGTGATGCCGAGGTGTTTTTTTGCGCGGCGGCGCTGGCTGGGCACGGGGATGCTGCGTTGACCTGACAGGTAGGGGAGGGTTTGAGATTGGGGGAACTGTTTGAGTTTTGATTTTTGGTGGGCTTGTTTGCCTGATACTTCGGCGACGATATTCCCCCCGTGTTCGCCTGCGGCAGGGCCGAGGTCAATGAGGTGATCGCAGGCTCGCATGACAGTTTCTTCATGTTCGACAACGATGACGGTGTTGCCTTTGTCGCGGAGGTCGTGCATGACGCGGACCAGTTGATCGATGTCCCGCTGGTGAAGTCCGACGGTGGGCTCATCGAGCACAAAGAGGGTATTGGTAAGGGCCGCTCCGAGGCAGGTGGTGAGGTTGACGCGTTCGATTTCACCGCCTGAGAGAGTGTTGGCTGGTCGGTCGAGGGTGAGGTAGGTGAGGCCTACGTCGCAGAGGTATTGGAGGCGGGATTGCACTTCGGTGAGTGCGTGAGTTACTGAGGAGTTCGATGATTGGAGGTTGAGGTTCGATTGGCACCAGTGCAGCAAATCTTGGACGGGCATTTGCCAGAGGTCGGGGAGGGTTTTGGAGGCTATTTTAAAGCAAAGTGCCTCGGGCTGGAGTCGGGTGCCTTGGCAGTCTGGGCACACCGTGTAGGCTCGGTATCGGGAGAGGAACACTCTCACGTGCATCTTGTAGGTTTTGGTTTCGCACCAGTCAAAGAACCCTTTGACTCCATACCATTCGTTGTTTTCCCAGGCATGCTGGGTATCTGCGCATTCTCCGTAGAGGAGCCATTTTTTTTCGTGTTTGGCTAGATCGTGGTAGGGGGTGTGGATATCGATGCCTGATTGTTTGGCCGCCCGGAGGAGGTCGGCTTGGCATTCGGCGCCTCTGGGGGTGGTGAATGGGGTGACGCACCCTTCCTGGATACTCAGTGATGGGTTGGGGATGGCTTTGCCGAGATCGATGCCGATGGTGCGACCAAATCCTCGGCAGTGTGGGCAGGCTCCGATGGGTGAGTTGAAGGAAAAAAGTCCAGCGGTGGGTGGGCGAAGGGTGAAGCCGGTGGCGGGGTTGGTCCAGTTGGTGGTGAATGGCTTTTGAATGTCGCCAGAAATGATTTCGAGTCTGCCTTTCCCAAGTGTGAGCGCGGATTCGATGGCTTCAAGTAGCCGTGTGCGGTTTCGTTTGCCGATCTTAATGCGATCTTGGACGATGAGGATTTCGGGAGGAAGTGGGCAGGAGTTGGGTGGGAGGTCTGCATCCGTGCGGAGGAGTTCTCCCCGATGGTAGATGCGGGTGTATCCTTGCTGGTTGAGAATGGAGAGGATGTCTTCAGCTGTTGCATTCTCAGGGACAGCAACGGGGAAGGTGACTAGAGCCTGGTAGTTTGATGTGTTTTCTAGGCACCAGCCGGCAATGCTATCAGGCGAGTCCGGTTTGATTTCTGCGCCAGTGTGCGGATCAAAGGCGGTGGCCAGATGAGGGAAAAGTAGTTTGAGGTAGTCGTTGAGTTCTGTGAGCGTGCCTACGGTGGATCGGGTGGAGCGAATGGTGTTTTTTTGTTCGATGGCGATGGCGGGTGGAATGCCATCAATACGATCAACCGCGGGCTTGTCCATGCGGTCGAGGAATTGGCGGACGTAGGGGGAGAAGGTCTCCACGTAGCGCCGTTGACCTTCGGCATAGAGGGTGTGGAAGGCCAGAGATGATTTGCCTGAGCCGGATGGGCCGGTGATGACGGTGAATTTTCCGAGAGGGATTTTAAGATCCAAATTTTTCAGATTATGCTGTCTGGCCCCATGGATGTGGATGTAGTCCGATGTTGCCTGGCTGCTCTGTTGAATGGATATTGTCTTTTTATCGGGCACTCGATGACTATGCTGTGGCTCACAAAAAATGCCAATCAATGATTGGCATTTTTCTGTTTATAGGCAAATGGCGGGGTGAGGTTGATTCTAGGGAATGAGGTCAACCTCTGCCATACTGGAGAAATCGCCACTATGAGAGCTAATGACTTCGATGCGTAGATGGTGGGCGGCTACTTTTTCATCGAATGTAATGGTGTGAGTTGCATGTCCTTCTGGCAATTCGCCGGAGGATATTTTTTTCCATTTCTGGCCATTTTGACTGATGTGGATGATGTAATCCTTGACGATGCCGTTGGATTCTGTTGTTCGGGGGGTTAATGAAATACCACGAAACGACATCTCTTTACCGAAGGAAATATCCAGTGTATGAGGGTGATCTTGAGTAGGGTCATCGGAATTCCATTGGGTGTGCCAGTGCGTTTCAGGGTTCCCGTCGATAGCCATACTGGCCGGAGTATTATCTTGGGCTGAGCTAGCTACAGCTGACCAGCCTTGACTTGATTTATCGGGGCCGGCCTTGATGTTTGTATCCGAGGATGAAGACGAGGGTGTCTCTCTTCGGACATTTCCGCCGCCATTGATGTAATCGATGAAGGGTTGACCTCCTTTTTTTGTACTGGCGAGTTCCTCTTCAACGAGTCTCTGGTTGGAGGTGAGACCTTTTTCTTGGAAACCGAGGGCGATTTTTTTGAGTTGTTTGCGGTAGCCTGCTCGAAGGTCCTCGGTGTCTGATATGAGCTTAGCGTCAATGCGGTATTGTTTACCGAGTCGGGAATCGAGGATTTGGCTGGCTTTGGCCGGCATGTTATCACGAGCGAGATCCGACGGAATTTTTTCGCCTGGGTATTTTTCCTGCATCTTGAGCAGCTCTGGTGTGTAGGCATCCTGAATGGTCGACGTCAGGCTGCGCTGAAAGCTTCTGAGTTCTTGTTCGTATCCTTTGATGTTGCTGGTATATTCTTTGGCGTAGCGGGTTTGGATTTTCTTCAGTAGGCCCCGGCATTTGTCGCGAGTTGGGGAGATGGGGTCGGATGATTGAGTCGCCTTCGCTATGGCTTTTGTGCTTTTCCCATCGCTGCTCCATTCGATGAGAAATCCGGCTTGCTCACTATCGGAGGGGAAGTCCTTCCATGCTTGCTTTGTCGTAATCGTGTTTCCTGCTGTGGATGAGTTGTCTTTAGATGGGGCATTGGGTTCCCATTTTGCGAAACTCCAGGGCTCACCCGTGATCCACTGCCATGTGCTCTGAGATTGTCTTAATCCTCCGATCCAGCACGAGCTACCCGATGAGATGTGGGAGCCTGCGTATTCGAGCATCCACTCATTTTCGTCGGGGTTCGAGGGGACGGCAAGATTGCCACCGGCGGCTATTGCCAGGGTGTTGGCTGTGTCCCAGTCGATAGAGCGTTGGACAAGGAGGTAGTGACGGTTATCGTAGGTGATGGTGCCGGCGGGGAAGAGCGGGGTGCCTGAGTTCAGAGAGGAGGCGCAGCGTTTGAGTTGGTTTTCGAGGCTGCCGGATTGATTGCCTGTGGTGTCCCACTCGATGAAGAAGCTGTGTAAATTGGAGGGAGCTTCTGGTGAGAATATCTCTGTGTCATCCACGACGACGTAAGATGATTTGGAGGTGTTTCGAATATCGTGGGTCCAGGGGGAGCCATCGATCCAGGCGTATGCTTTGTCGCCGCTGGTTCCAGCACCGAGCCAGACTGGCTCACTTGATTTGATATCGGTGGAAAGTTTTCGAGATAGCCATGCTAGATCCGCATCTTCTGGGAAAATGGCAAGATGGCCGCCGTGTTTTTCGCAAAAGGTTTGTGCTTGATCCCATGTCATGCGGTCTTGAATATAGAATCTGGCACGTCCGGAGCGGGTGATGGTTCCTTTGGGTAGCTCCGTTAGGATTCCCCGGCGGAGTTGAGATTCGAGACGAGTGAGGGTTTCGCGTGGGGTTTCATTTTTAGGTTTGGGGATTTCGAAGTCTTTTTTGACGATGGGTTGCGTTGGTTTTTTAAGTGCCGACTCTCGTTCTTTTCTTTTGCGATCGAGCTCTTTTTTTCTAGCGGCTTCTTTTTCGGCATTGATCGCTGCAATGGCAGCATTTTCGGCTTTGCGGCCAGTTTCTCTATTTTTCTTAATTTCCCATGCGCCGGCAATGGCGAAGAGGAGAACGACGATGATGATGAGATTGCGGACAACAGGAGAGTTTGAGCTCGCTTTCGTTGGGGGGGGGAGGTGAGCTGAGGGTTTTGGTGTGGAGTCCCCTGTTGGTGAAAGAAACTTGGTGGAGCTTGGACTGGATCCTTTGTGACTCGCCGTTGCGATGAGCGGTATACTGGCTGTTGTTGCTGCTGGGGCGGCAGGTTTTTTGGTTAGGAGAGGATTGGCCGCGACTGTTTCATCAGTCAGGGGTTCCAAGGCTTTCGCCATGTCTTCAGCCTTGCGGTAGCGCATGGCGGGGTTGGGGTGGGTGGCTTTGCTGATGATTTGATCAAATTTTGGAGAGCAGTTGACTAGGGTAGATGGGGTTCCATGTTCTTCATCCGGTGATTTGCCGGTGAGTAATTCATAGAGAACGATGCCGACAGCATAAATGTCGGTGCTTTCATCGACCGCTGTGGGGTTATGAACCACCTCGGGAGCTGTGTATCCGGGGGTTCCATAGATGGCGTCCGTTTCATGCTCTCCTAAGGGGCGCGCCAGGCCGAAGTCACCGATTTTAGGCGAGGCTGAGGGGTCGAGAAGGATGTTGGCAGGCTTGATATCGCGGTGAAGAATGCCGTGTTTGTGGGCGTTGGTTAGGCCATTGCAGATTTCTTTGACAATGCGCGCCGATGTGGCCGGGGCGATGGTCTTGCCATAGGCTGAGTGGTAGAGTGATTTTCCCTCAACCAATTCCATAATGATGTAAAGCAATCCATCCACTTGGCCGAAGTCAAAGATTCCAATGAGGTTCGGATGGTTGAGTTTGGCCATGCTTTTGGCTTCGGTTTCAAACGAGGCCCTGAAGCTAGCATCCTCACCGAAGTGGCGGGGGAGGATTTTGATGGCGACGGGGCGATCAAGTGATTTTTGATTGGCTCTGTAAACGGCTCCCATTCCGCCCTTGGCGATGAAAGAGAGAATGTCATAGGCCGGCAGGAGGCTGGAAATTTCTTCGATGGTCGGAGGTGTGAAGTCCGGATTGGCGTTGTCGGTGCTCATGGTCTAAAGGTTGTGGATTTGGAGATATGTGGATGTTGTTGTTAGCGCAACATAATAATAACGCCGCAGAAGGGGTTTTTGTTGGTTATTATTTACTTTGAATGGATAGATTATCGAGGAGGTCGCTGAGATTCTCCGAGATGACGATGTCTAAAGGTGGGGAGTAGAGGTGATCCTCGCTTGAACCTTGGTGGAGTCTGATGGTTGCGCTGGGGTCGATGCTTTCTCCTTTTTGACGAGCGTAGCCGCGGCTAATATACACACCTGTGCTATCGAGGAGCTCAAGGTGAAGGTGGGCGGGGTAGCGTAGATGGGCGGTGCCTACCGTGCCGATGGTGTCTCCCCGGGGGACAGTGTCACCATAGGCAGCGTAGATTTTTTGCAGGTGGGCATACATCGAGAGCTTGATGTCTCCTGAGCGAGTTCGATGGGCAAGAATAGCCATGTTTCCCCATCCCGGTGAGGGTTCTCCACGGTAGATGACGAGGCCGCTGCCAATCGCGTAAACGGGGTCGCCAAGATCCGTGTTCATGCCGCCTATGCCGTTGATGTCATCGCCGCTGTGGTGACCCCCTCGTTGTGGGTTGTCACTCCAGAAGGGTTGGGCATTGTAGGTGAGAGCTCCGTGTTCCGTTCCCATGGCTTCGGCCATGTGGGTGGCGGTGGGGATTTGGGCACGCTCAAAGGCAGTGAGCTGGATGAAGCGCGAGTCAAAGGCGGGCGTGGAACCATCGACTGGAAATCCGATGGGGGCATCTGCATTCTGCCATGAGTCCATGGATTTGACAGGCACGCTCTTCGCTGAACGATTGCGTAGGAATCCACGGGCCGCTATGGCTGCGATAGCCAAAAAGGCGATCACTACGGCGAGGTGGATGAGGCGCTGTTTCATGGAGAAATGAGGTGGAGGTGAAAAGGGGGGTAGGTTAGAAGTCGAGTCGGATTTCTGCGCGGCGGTTAGCGCGGCGGCCATCCGTTGTGGTGTTCGGCCTGCGGGGTTGGGATTTTCCAAAGCTGGAGACTTCCATTTGTTGTGTGCCTACGCCTTGGCTAGCGAGGTAGGACATGACTTGTTGTGCGCGTTGGTTAGATAACTTGAGGTTGTAATCATCGGAGCCTATGGCATCGGTGTGACCTGAGATGGTGAGCTTTTTATCGGGGGTGGATTTGAGGAGGAGGGCGACGAATTGGAGTTGCCTCTGAGTTCGTTTTGTTAAGTTGTTGGAGTTGAGCTCAAAATAGAGGACGATGGCATCTCCGCCTTTCGGGTTTTTAACGAGAGGGAGGTAGTGGATGTCACCTCCAGAGTATCTGCTGGCGAAGTCGGACAGAAGCTTGTCAAGATTGATCTCTGTGATTTTCCAGGGAGCTTGCGGATTTGCGCGTTTAGTGCTGAGGGCTAGCGTGGCAGGTTTTTCTGTGTCAGGAGAATCTATCCGGATGATCCAGCCGGCTGTGTTATTGCTCAGAAACATATTGCGCACTGCTTTTTCTTTGACGAGCCGGTAGCGGCCTTCTTCGGCGATGATGCATAGGCCCGCTAGGGTAGCGTAGGAAATTTTATCGCTGGCGATGTATTTCTCTGCCGCTGTGGGGTCGAGTTTGAGGATGGCTTGGATGAAGTCGTTGACCGTGGCTGCTGCGATATCGGTTTTGGAAGCTGGGGTAGGCTTAGCGGTGTCCTTTGAGCTGATAGTTGGGTTTTCTTGCTTGGTCTTTGTTTGGGGCAGGGTGATGCTGTTGATTTTCCAATCGCCATCAGAGGTCTTGGAAAGTTTAAGGTCGATACTTTGCTGGTTCTCCAAATGAAGTGACCAATGAGATGGGTCTTTGCCGATAGGTGAAAATGGGCGGGATTCATTGAGTTTGAGTTTGGATGCCGCCGCTAAGCTCTGAAGCTGAGATGCCTGGAGTGCACTCAGGTTTCCTGGTCCAATTAGATTAATGAATGGTTGTAGGTCTCCGGTTTGATTCGCGCGGATCATGACCTCGCTGATGTGGCCCACGAGCTCTTCGGGGCTGCCGTTGTAGCTGGTGTCGTTATCATCGACGTGTTTGCCGTTGACGGTGAGGGATATGGGGTTTTCGACTTGGGTGGTTTTTTCAGGTTGATCCGATATTTCAGGATCATTTGATGTCAGCCTATTGATCAAAAAGAGCACTGCGATGATCGCAATGACGGCGATGATCGAAAAAATGAGAACGGGTGTTTGACGGCGGGGCTGCGGCATGGCTGGACTTTACGTATAAATGTATGAAGGCCAATCCCAAAACACGCCATTATAAGACACTAGATATTTTATACCTGTTGCCTTTTGAGGATGGATGCCTTGAGTGGATCGCTGGTGGTGAGGTGGGCGATGGCGATGGCGATGGCGTCAGCCGCATCGTGAGGTGGTGTTTCGCTGAGTTTGAGCAGGGCGCGCACCATAAAAGCGACCTGTTGTTTGTCCGCAGAGCCGTTGCCGGTAACCACTTGTTTGATCTTGCGCGGGGCGTATTCAAAGATTTTCAGCCCAGCTTCAGCTCCGGCAATCAGGGTGGCCGCGCGGGCTGCACCCATGGTGATGGCGGTGCGGTGGGATTGCACGTAGATGATGCCTTCTACTGCGGCTTCATCGGGTTCCCATTTTTTGATGATGTTGGAAATCCCCGTGTGGATGGCAGCGAGTGCCCCGGATTGAGGGATTTTGGCAGGGATGGAAATGACTCCAAAGTCGAGCACCCGTTGTTGTCTATGGTCGCCCTCCAATACGGCATAACCGGTGTTTCGGATGGCGGGGTCAATGGCGAGGATTCGCATGGGAGGAGGGTGATCGGTGATCAGTACGAGCCTAGCGGCGTCTGCGCTTGGGTGCTGGACGGCGTTTTTTGCGCACTGATTTACCGGGGGAATCATCCAGAAGTGCGGTGTAGATGTAGTCGAAGTTTTCCAGCTTGCGGCGCTCGATTTTTTTATCGATGAAGTTTTCCACGGACTGGGCGAATTCGATTTCGTCTGCGGTGAGGATGGTGTAAGCATCGCCCTCTGTTTCGGCACGTCCGGTCCGGCCGATGCGGTGCACGTAGTCTTCTGAGTTTTCAGGCACGCGGTAGTTGATGACGTGTGTGACGGTTGAGATATCGATTCCTCGTGCGGCGACGTCTGTGGCGACTAAGATATTGTAGGTGCCGTCTTTAAAGCCTGCGAGGGCCTTGAGTCGGTCAGATTGTTTGACATCGGAGTGCATGGCGACGACTTCTTTGTGGCCAGTTCCTTTAATGAGAGTCGTGAGAGCATCCGCTTCTCTACGGGTGCGGGTGAAGATCATGACGGAGTGGAAGTCGGTTCTTTCCAGCAGAGCAAGCAGGAGGTCATCACGCTGGTCCATGGAAACGGGGTAAAAGGCGTGTTTAACAGTGTCGGGCACAGCGGCGCGTGCGATTTCCACGGACACAGGCTCGTGCAGGCACCACTGGGCGAAGCCTTGGATGGCCGGGGGCATGGTGGCGGAGAAAAAGAGAGTTTGGCGCGATGTCTCCTCGGTGTTCCATGGGCAGAAGTTGACAATTTTTCGGACGATGGGGAGGAATCCCATATCGAGCATACGGTCGACTTCATCGAGAATGAGAATTTTAATATCACCAAAGCGCATGGTGCCGCGGAAGAAATGGTCAACGAGGCGACCGGGAGTGGCGACTACGATGTCGGCTACGGCCATTTGCTCATCCTGTTTGCCGTAGCCCATACCGCCGTAGAGGAGTGCGACTTTGCAGCCAGTGTGTTTGCCGTAGTGTTCAAACTGCTCAGCCACCTGGTGGGCGAGTTCGCGAGTAGGTTCGAGGACGAGAACCTGTGGTCTGCCGAGAGGTTTGATCTGGGAAAGGGAGGGGAGGGCAAACGCTGCGGTCTTGCCTGTGCCAGTCTGGGATGCGCCAATGACGTCCTTACCTTCAAGAATGAGGGGGATGGCTTTGGCTTGAATGGGGGTTGGTTTCTCATAGCCAGATTCAGAGACGGCTTGGAGAACGGCTTCGGAGAGCCCGAGATCGGTAAAAGACATGCAGGTAACTAGGCGTTTCACCCGTCTCTGTAAAGAATAACCTTTTGAGAGGATTTTGGCTTGAATTGAACATCGACTTTCATAAACTCGGCCATGATTATTTTACCTAGAATGAGGGATGTGCTGAAACGAGTGATTCCGTTGTGGTTTGTCCTGTGTTCATCCTTCACGATTGCCGAAGTAGAGGATGCTGGGCCTTCCGCTATCAAGGTTTTGATTGTTGATGGTTTTAGTAATCACCATTGGAAACAAACTACGCAGATCATCAAAACGCAGCTTGAGGCGAGTGGACGGTTTTTTGTGGAGGTCTCAACGACCCCATCGACGAAAGAATCGCTCGGTTGGGATGAGTGGCGGCCTGTGTTTTCTAATTATGATGTGGTGATCCAGAACTGCAATAGCCATGGCGGACGACCGCTTTGGCCGCAGGATGTGCAGCGCGATCTGGAAAAATATGTGAGAGGTGGCGGGGGACTCTATATTTTACACTCAGCGAACAATGCATTTCCCGAGTGGAAAGAATATAACAGCATGATTGGCTTAGGGTGGAGAAAGAAGGATTTTGGCGTAGCGATTACGATTGATAAATCGGGAAAAGTCATGCGGGTTCCTGCTGGAGAAGGGCGAGGCACTAGTCACGGGAAACGAATCGATGCTGTATTAACTCGCATCGGCGACCACCCGATTCATCAGGACATGCCACGACGATGGATGGCGGCGGATCTGGAAGTTTACAGCTACGCCCGTGGCCCGGCAGAAAATCTCACTGTGCTTTCTTATGCCCGAGAACCTCATACTCAGCTTAATTTCCCGATTGAGTGGGTGGTTCGTTATGGCAAGGGGAGGGTTTACAATTCAACCCTTGGACATGTTTGGAAAGATGCGTTGAATCCGCCAGCCATTCGCTGTGTTGGGTTTCAGACACTTTTATTGCGAGTGACGGAATGGTTGGCGACGGAGAAGGTTACTTTCCCTATCCCTGCTGATTTTCCGAGTGAGGATAAGGTGAAGCTTCGTTAAGGGCTGTGAGCTTACCCCTAGATGGTTTTCTAGGCGGTTTTTTTAGACGGTTTTTGAAAACTTGCTTTGCCGGAGTCGAGGTAGGCATCGAAGGATATCGCGATGTTTCGGGTGAAGAGTCGGCCTTGACTTGTAAAATAATGACAGGCATTTATAATTGATTTGCACATAAGGTTGTCATAGACTTCTGACATGACTGATATAAATACTGATAAATCGTTGATTGATAAGGAAAAGGTGGCATTGAGCCGATTGGAAATGCTGGATGCGAAGACGGGGAATACGTATATGAAGTGCGGGCGCGTTTGCCGGATGAACTCGAGCGGAAGGAGTCGGATTTTTGGAAGTGAGCATGGCAGTCAAATTTATCATGTGATGAGTCGGACAACCGGAGGTGATTATTTGATGGGGACTGAGGAAAAAGAGGCATTTCGTAAAATAATGCGGAGGATGGCTAAGTTCTCAGGAATCCAAGTGTTAACCTGGGTGGCTATGGATAATCATTTTCACATCCTAGCCCGGGTGCCGGAGAGAAAAAGCTACTTAGAGCGTTTTGAGGATAAGGATGGCGAGTCGTCCGGATCGGGTGAGGAGCGTTTGATGCAGCATTTGTCGAGCTTGTATAGTCGAGCTTATATGAATCGGTTGCGTGCTGAGTTAGTAGATTTTCGGGAGCGAGGAATGGCTGAGCAGGCAGAGAATTTTTTAGAAAGGTATAAAAGGAGGTTCTGCGATATTAGTCTGTATATCAAAGAGGTGAAGGAGAGGTTTAGTCGTTGGTATAATAAGAAACACTCGCGTAAGGGCACGCTTTGGATGGAGCGTTTCAAGAGTGTTCTGGTGGAGAATGGCGAGGCTTTGAGGGAAATGGCAGCATATATCGATCTGAATCCGGTTCGTGCTGGGTTGGTGGAAGAGCCTGAAAATTATCGGTGGTGCGGATATGCTGAGGCTGTAGCTGGAGTTAGGGAGGCCGGGCGCGGGTTGTGCCGTGTGATGGCAAAGCCTGTGGATAGTTGGAGTGTGCATGGCTCGTGGTATCGTTGCTGGTTGATGGCCGATGGGGAAGAAGTCGCTGAAGACAAGGTTTACCAAGTCAAAGCCCGAAAGGGTATACCGAAAGAAACGGTGATGGCTGAATTAAAAAAGGAAGGTCGGTTATCGAATGCTCAACAATTGCGTAGTCGGGTGGCTTATTTCACGGAGGGGGCTGCGATAGGGAGTCGGGCGTTCATTGAAAAAGTGTTTGAGCAAAATAGAGATCAATTTGGATCTGGGCGAAAGCGGGCAGCAAAACAGATGACAAAGAAGACAGAGCGGGATATAAACCACAAGGGGCCTAGCTGTGATCTTTATGCCTTACAGGGCGCGATTAGAACCTTTGAAAAATAAAAGGACTGTAGATTCAATGATTTTTGATAGATGGACAACCGAAACTCTGCTGAAAACTGACAGGCATTTTAACAAATTAGGGGTAGGAAGTAGTTCGTAGCAGCTTCTGATCTATTCATTTTTCGGGCGGGGTTAGTTTTTCCAGATGAGACAAGGTGCGTAAAATTTGATCGAGAATACTGGCGATGGATTTTCCGAGATCGGTGGCGAGAAAACGGAGGATGAAATATCCGTTTTCTTGAAGGAGAGCGTCTTTGCGCCGGTCGGAACGGTAGGCGTTGGCATCAGCGAGGTGTTGTCTGCCATCAATTTCGATGACGAGTCGGATGCCCGTGAAGAGAAAGTCCACTTCCATGAATCCTTGTTGGTTGAAGGGGATTGGTAAGTTGGCATTGAGTTTAAATCGATCTTTTGTTTCAGGTAAGGTTTGAAGTCGGTGATAGAAAAAGGCCTCGGAGGCACTGCGGGCACGGTCGATTCCTTTGGCATTAGCTTCGGGTGAAAAGTGCTGGTTGTGCGTGTCTATTGTGGATGATGCTTGTGAAGCTCCGACAAAGAGCGTTGCGAGGTTTTCATCTAAACCATCAGCAATGAGTCGCTGAATGCTAGATGAGTATTGTTGCTTCCATTGGGGATTCACGGTGAGTGGCACGGATTGCGGCCAACCTGGTAGGGCATTCCCTGGAAGTAAAATAGTGTAGCCGACGGCCTCGTAACCTTTGCACCGGCGGTCGAACATGCGGGATAGCATGGGGACATCGAGGTCGGCGTAGTCGTAAACATGCACTTCTTTTTTGCCGTCATGGAGTCTGTGAAGCCGGCCGACGTATTGGGCGATGGTTCCTTTCCATGAAACGGGAAGGGTGAGGAAGAGAGTGTCAAAACGGGAATCATCGAAGCCTTCACCGATGAATTTTCCTGTGGCGATGAGGATGATGGGTGATTTTTCTGTAGCAGTTTTTTTTAATGTTTCCAATGCTAGGGTGAGGGCTTTTTTTCCCATCCCTCCTTGTAGCGTAATTATTTCGGCTGGGCTGTCATGTAGGGCTGATGCGAGTGTTGTTAAGTGATCGGTGCGCTCGGTGATGATCAGTGGCGTGCGTCCTTGCAGGAGCGCTTTATGGACATCGCTGCATATAAGGTGGTTGCGAGACTCAGAGTCGATAAGTTCTTTGTAAAGTCGTTGGAATTCAATGCGAATATCGTCGTCAGTTTCTCCTGATGATCGGAATGCTGTTGGTCGGACGATGACGTGATGTTGAAAGGGTCGTTGAGCGGCTTGGTCTTTGGCATTGACGCGGTGCCGCACTGGGCCACATTGCATGAAAATGATAGGGTGGTGGCCATCTTTGCGAATGACTGTAGCGGATAGTCCTAGTACAAATTGGGCTTTGGCACGGCGGACGGCGAGTTCAAAACTTCTGGCTGATAGATGGTGGCATTCGTCCACAATGATGTGGCCGTAATCAGCGACGCAGTCATGAACCTCCCCCTTGCGGACAAGGCTTTGAATGAGGGCGATGTCGAGCTTCCCTGAGAGTTTTTTGCGACCACCTCCGAGACGTCCGATTTCTTTGGTTGGGATTCCGAGAAATTGTGAGAGTCGCTCGACCCATTGTTCCTGCAGTTGTTTTCGGTGGACGAGCACTAGGGTATTGACTCCCCGTTGAGCAATCATCCATGCCGCGAGAACGGTTTTTCCAAAAGCGGTGGTAGCGGCGAGCACACCGATGTCATGAGCCATCATCGCATCAGCGGCTTTTTGCTGATCTGGACGGAGTGTGCCGTGAAATTGGCATTCTAACTTTTCACCTTTGTTCCGTTTGTCTTGAACTTTTCTTTTGACGTGGATGGCGCGTAGGAGGTGGTATAAATCATCGCGGCAACCGCGCGGGATAGCGAGATGTTGGGCGAAGTTTTCAGAGCAGTCGATGATTCGAGGTTTGTCGTAAGTGGGAATTCGCATCGCCTGTGCTCGGTAGAACTCCGGGTTTTGAAAGGCGGCCAAACGGATGAGTTGGTTTCGGAGTGCTGGCGGGAGGTTTTCTTTGGAAATGTAGATTTGGTCAGCGAGGACGATATCGAGTTTCTCGGGGAGAGGGCTGTCGATGAGGAGTTCTTTGCTTCGGCGTGATGGGCGGTTTTTCCATGGGGCCTTGGCGTTTGGATCATCATCATCCAATGTAACCGTTTTTACGCCGAGAATTTTCCCGTTTTCCTCAGCGGTGTTGACCCAGTGTTCAAGTTGGCTCAAAGACACTTTTATGATGGAATCGAGAAATGCCCATTGATCGGGATGGGGGCTGAAAGTATTATCGATAAAAACTGAGTGGCCGTGGGTGCGTGGTGTTTGTTGAAGTGGCAGGGCAATGAGGTTGCCAAATCCGCCTTTGGGGAGGGTGTCTTGATTTGGGAAAAAGCGATCATAGGAGTTGAGCCCGATATCAGGGTGCCGTTCCATGGTTTCGGTGATCAGGAGGCTTCCTAGTTTCCTAGCGAGGGTGGCTGGAACGGCTTCTGAAAAAAAGATCCAAATATGTCCGCCATTTCCCGATCTTGATCTTTCCAATACGGCGGGGACTCCTATCTGTTTGCAGGTTTGTAAGTAGGCTCCGGCATCGACCTGCCAGTCGGTTTTGTCAAAATCGACTGCGAGAAAATAGCAGGTCTCATCGAGTAGCATCGGATAGACGCCAATGACGCAAGCTTTCCCCGAGTTGTCTTTTCCTGTGAGGTGCCAGCGGATAACCTCTGCGCTCACTGGGGGGAAGGCGCGGACTGGACATTCTGAGCATTTTACTCGTGGTTTTTCACACACGCCGCGAACCCATTCATTGGTGCAGGCGGGTTGGTAGCCTGATTTGCCCGTGCGCATGCTCTCAAATCGGCGAGGGTAAACGTCAGACCTTCCTCGGAACAGAGCGCGGAACAGCGCAATCTTTTCGTCGGCTGGAGAGTTTTTATCCACGGTTTCTAACCGTAGTGAAGAGTCGTCAGCTTGTCGACTCCCGTTTTATTTTCAATGGTGATGAGATATTGCAGCGGTGTCGAGAAGTAGGGCTGTAGAAAATTAGGTGAATATTTCTGGGCGCGAATAAGCTCTTTTCGAAATAAGAACGCTGTTAAATCAATGGTTAGCCTGTAAAAAGGTCATTATAAAATGACAGGCATTTTTTAGGTGAGGCTGGAGGTTTTGCTTCAGGCTGGATTTTTACGTGATGGCCTAAGCGGTTTTTTCAGACGGTTTTTGAAAACTTGGCTTTGCCGGAGTCGAGGTAGGCGTCGAAGGACATGGCGATGTTTCGGATGAAGAGTCGGCCCTGCTCGGTGACTTGGAGGGCGTCTTCTTTGAGTTCGACGAGTCCGTCGTCTTCCATGGGTTTGAGGGCCGCGATGGCGTCGGCGAAGGTGGATTTGATGTCGATGCCGTGCTGGGCGGACTTGGCTGAGTAGTCGAGCCGGAGCTGGCACATGATGGACATGATAAGGTCGCGGCGCAGCACGTCTTCATCAGTGAGGATGATGCCTCGGTCGATTGGGTAATGGCTTTCGGCGATGGCTTGGCCGTAGTCGGTGATGTCTTTGAAGTTTTGGCGATACGAGCGGCTGGTTTGGGAAATCGAAGACATGCCAAATGCGCAGATCTCGACTCCGCCGTGGGTCGAGTAGCCTTGGAAGTTCCGCTGGAGAGTGCCATTTTTCTGAGCGATGGCGAGTTCGTCGTCGTGTTTAGCGAAGTGATCCATGCCGACGTAGTGGTAGCCGTTGTCGGTGAGGATGGTGATGATTTTTTCCAACATCTGGATTTTGGCATCGGGTCCTGGGAGGTCTTTTTCCTCAAGGATTTTCTGGGCGGGCATGATCCATGGCACGTGGGCGTAGGAAAAGACGGCGAGTCGGTCCGGGGTATACTCGAGGATATCGTAGAGGGTTTGTTCAAACGACTCGGGAGTTTGTTTGGGAAGCCCGTAGATGAGATCGAGGTTGCAGGAGGTGATGCCTGCTTCGCGCAGCCATTTCAGGGCATTGCGGTTGTGTTCATCGGTCTGGATGCGGTGGACGGCTTCTTGGACTTCGGGTTTTGTGTCTTGGACGCCCATCGACGCGCGGTTGATGCCGAGTCGGCGGAAGGCGTCGATGTGTTCTTGGGTGAGTGTGCGGGGGTCGAGCTCGGTGCCGAGTTCGGCATCGGGGTGGAACTCGAAGCGGGTGTGAATGATGTTTGAAATGCGGTCGATCTGCGTGGGGGTCAAATAGTTAGGTGTGCCGCCTCCGAAGTGGAGTTGAGCGACTTTGCGTCCGGTTTTGATGCGCGGCACAAAGAGATCAATTTCTTTCTCCAACAGGTCGATATAGCGGTCGGCTTTGTCTTGTTGGGTGGTGATGATTTTTGTGCAGCCACAGAACCAGCAGAGCGAGCGACAGAACGGGATGTGAAAGTAGAGGGAGAGGTCGCTATTTTCAGAATCTGTCTGGGCGGTAAGCGCAGCCTTATCCGTTTCATTGGAAAAATGAGGTGCGGTGGGGTAGGAGGTATAACGTGGGCCAGGCTGGTTATACTTCCGGATGAGATTGAGGTCTGGGATGAGCATTTTGTCTTTAAGTTCTAAGTTTTAAGTTCCAAATTTCAATGATGAGGTGATCGCTTATACGGAACAGTGATAGCTGGCTATTTTCTAGGAGTGAGGAGTTTGAGGTTTTTTCCTTGGGTTGAGCGGCGATAGGCAGTCGACAGGCTTGGAAGCCTATCCTACGTGAAGTTGGCGATGGTGTCGCAGAGGACTTGCATGTTTTCTGGTTTGGCGCTGGGGAGGATGCCGTGGCCTAGGTTGAGGATATGGCCGTGGCGGCCACGCATGGACTCGAGGAGTCTGGTGGTTTCTGTGCGGACGACGTCTGCTGATGCGGTGAGGATGAGGGGGTCGAGGTTGCCTTGGACGGCGACGTTTTTCGGAAGGGCGTCGTAGTAGGCAGGGAGATCGATGGTCCAATCCATGCTGAGCACGCTGGCACCGGAGGCGACGAGGTCGTCGCGGCGGTGGCCCATGCCTTTGGCAAAAAGGATGACGGGGAAGTCGGCGGGTAGGGAGGCGATGATTTTTTTAATCCACTGCATCGACATCGCTTCGTAGTGTGGGGCTGGGCAGAAGGCTCCGGCGGAGTCGAAGATTTGCACGGCATCGATCCCTGCAGCGATTTGCATTTTGAAGAGGTCGATGACGGCGGCGGTGACCTTGTCCATGAGTTTATCAAAGAGGGGTCGGTCTGAGTAAAACATGGACTTGAGGGCGGCGCAGTCTTTGAGTGAACCTCCTTCGGTCATGTAGGCGGCGAGGGTCCATGGGGAGCCGCCGAAGCCCAGTAGGGCTTTTTCCTCGCCAATTTCTTGTTTGGTTAAGCGCAGGGCGGCGGGGAGGTAGGCGAGTTTTTCTTCGATGCCGGAGGCGTCGAGGGCGTTGATTTTGGCTTTGGAATCGAGCAGGTAATCCATGGCGATGCCACCGCCGTCTTTGAAGTGATAGGGCTGGCCGAGTGCTTCTGGGATGATGAGGATGTCGGAGAAGATGATGGCGGCATCGAGTGGGAATCGCTGGAGTGGCTGGAGGGTGACCTGGGTGGCGAGCTCGGGGGTTTGGGCGAGTTCGATGAATGAGTATTTCTTTTTAAGCTCTCGGTATTCGGGAAGGTAGCGTCCGGCTTGGCGCATGACCCAGACGGGTGCGCGGTCGTGAGGTTGGCGGTGGACGGCGGCGAGAAAGCGTTGTTTTGAGGTCATGGGGAAAGCGTTATTAGGAATTTGTTATTGGGAATTTGTTATTGGGGAATAGGGGGGTGTGCGCCGCTGGGGCGGCGGAGGGGGCTTTACCATTTTTCGAGGCCTTGGTCGGGGAAGAAAATGAGGATGAGGCCGATAATGATAAGCCATGGGCCGTATCCCGTTGGGTTGTAGCGGCCTATCGAGTCAAAAGATGAAAAATAGATGATGATGAAAACACCGAGGGTGACTAATGCGATGCCGAAGGTTCTGATTCGCTTGCGAGGAGGGTGTCGGGGGGAGAATGCTTGGGCGGCTTTAAATTCAAGATTCATTTCATGCACAATCTGTTTGGTTCTCTCGTTGAGCAGTCCTTTTTTTTCGAGTGTGTTGAGGATTTGGTTTTCGTCTTGGTCACGAAGTAGCAGCTTTTGAATTATCTTTTCGGCTTTTGAGTGGTTGGAGAGCATGAAAAAATAGTGACCGTGAGTTTGTCGTTGGGTGGACCCGAGGGGGGCTGGAAATATCTTTTATTTTTTGACGGCGAGATCGCGGAAGTAGATGATGAGCGTAGGAATGACGGTGAGGGCGAAAATTGAGTAACAGGCGACTTTGAGGTTGTAGGCCGCACCCTCGGTGAAGCCGTAGTTGTGGAGTCCTACGCCGAGTAGGTTGACGCCGAACCATGCGAGTAGCACGGTGATGTTCGTGAGTGAAAGCATGGTGGCCATGCCGAGCTCTTTGAGTTGTTTTCCCCATTTTCCGTGCAGGACGATCAGCAGCCAGAGACAGATGAGCAGGGCTCCGTTTTCTTTGGGGTCCCAGCCCCAGAATCGGCCCCAGGATTGATCGCCCCAGATTCCGCCAAGGATGGTGCCTACGATGCAGAAGAGGAGGGCTAATAGGCTAACTCCGATAAAGTTTTTCGAGATACTTTGGAGAAGTTTTTTATCGTTGGGATTGAAGAGTCTGACGTAAATGTAGCTGGTGGCAATGAGTCCGGCGATGGCTGCTGCTCCATATCCTATGCTGATGCTGACTACATGGGTGGAGAGCCAGAAGTTAGAATCGAGGACGGCGACTAGGCGTCCCATGGTGTCGCCTTCTGCTGCGTATTTAAATCCGACAAAGTGGAGGATGCAACCGGGGATGATAGCGAGAATGAGGCCCAGTCCATCACGACGGCGGAACTCGATGACCAGTCCGAGTAGGACGCAGATAAAGCCAACGAAGATAACGGATTCGTAGATATTCGTGACGGGGGCCGGGCGGCCACGGATGTACATGCGCAGCAGGAGCCCTGTGGCGTGGATGAGGAAGCCGATGAGAACAATACCCCAGCTTGCCCAGCGAAGTTGTTTGCCGGCGAATAGCCAGCTGAAGCAGAGGAGGAGGAATCCGAACAGGTAGAAGGCGAGGCTGTTGGTAAAGGCGTCTAGCCGGTTGTAGGTCAGCTCGGCTTTAGCGAGTGAGTTGATCTTATCGCTGGATGCGGATTTGAGGAGTTCGAGTTGTTTGACGGCGGTGGTGCTGTCGTTGTTAATCAGCGCGGTGACGGCGGACTCTAGGGCGGTCATGGCTTTGATTTCCTGATCGGTGGCCTGATGGTCTCCATCGAGTATCTGCCAGGGGGTGCGCCAGTTTCCGAGAATTTGATCGTCTGCCGGTGGGATGATGGTGAGTGCTGAAAATTGGCTTTCGTGTTGTTGCATGTCCCTGAGTTGGGAGGCGAGTTTAAAAATTTCCAGATGGTAGCTGTTGGTTGAATCGTAGTTCTCGCGGAGTAAGTCGACCAGAGGTTTGAGTTTATCCCAGCGTTGGTGCAGTTGGAAAAAGCTGAAGGGCTTGCCGAGAGGGAGATCGAGTTCCTTGGCCAGTTGTTCGTTGGTGATGACGAGCTCGGGGGTCAGGCAGGTGAAGGCCCGGCTGATGGAAAAATAGCCGTGCACCGTGCTGTAGAGTTTGAGGAGTTGGGACTCTACAAGTTTGTGGTCCTCCTTGGGGCGGGCTCCGATTGCTTGCACACGCGTGCGCTGGGCATCCATGATGGAGCGGAGTTCATTGAAGTTATAGAAGTGTTTGCCGTCGGGGCTTTTTTCCAGTCCAAGATCAGCGATGAGGTCCTCGTTTTTGATTCGGAAGCATTTGATTTTGTAAGCACTATCGGGGTCGAGTAGAAGCTGGGCTAACCAGTCGGAAGCTGAGATTTTGGTTTCACCATCCTTGATCTTTGATTTGTGGTAACAGGCGAGCAGGTTGAAGCGGGCGAAGGAGTCGAAGGGTTTGGTCCGGCCTTCATTTTGCACCGCAATCGGGGCGAGAAGTTGGCCGGCATCCGGAGAGAGGTTGCGAGGTTCCTGCTTTTCCTGGGCCATGAGTAGGCTGGGGAGGAGCAGGAGGATGAGTGTGAAGAGACGGGGCATTGGGAATGATAAAATTAGGAATGATGAATTAGGAATACTTGGGTTGATGTTTCCTGGGTTGATATTTCCTTGGGTTGTCGACAAGTTAGAAACTTGTCCTACTTTTTGGAGGCTGCGATTAGCTTGGGGACTTGGATGATGATGTGGATGAGGAGGCCTAGGGTGATGACTACGACGGCGATGTAGGGCATGAGTTGGCCTCTGTTGTGGACAACTTGGAAGATGCTTGTTTCTATGCCGGATGGGTTGGATTGATCAAAGGATGATTGATAGAGGGTGTAGCCACCTCGGCGGAGTGGGTGGTTCATGTAGATTTTGGTGTCTTCCGTGGAGGCTCCTTCAGTGACGGTGACTTTGGAGCTGTAAGCGCGGGCCATCATGGTGCCCGCGTGGTCGAGCTTTTCAAAATCCTTGAGGTGGATGGAGAAGGGGAGTTGGTAGTGACGGTAGCGTAGGGAGAGGTCGTAGCTTTTGCCATCGGCTCCGGTGATGCTGGTTTGCCCCCACTGCTGGTGGTTGAGGAAGATGTATGTGCCGTTGTCTGCATCGGAGGCTCCTGAGATTTTCACTTCGATTCCGCCGAGATTGCGGTCGCTTTTATCGGGGGGGAGTTGTTTAAACTGGAGTCGGCTGGCCCGTTGTTTGAGTTCGGGGGTTACTTCAGAGGCTGGGCGTTCGACGAGTTTACAGTTTTTGTAAAAGTGGGTGACCTTGAAGCTCATCGGTGTGGCTGGATCGGAGAATGATTGTTGATCCGAGAAAAATCCAGCGGTGAATGTGGTGACGCTATCGTGGTCAGCGGGTGAGTGATCGGTGACGGCGAGTTCCATTTGATGGAAATCCTGAAAAGTGGATGACTCCTGACCTTCTTGAATGGCGATGTTCCCTTCTGTGGTGGTGTAGGCGGTGATCATTCCTCCGATCATTAACAACAGCACACCAAAGTGGGTGATATTGATGCCTATCATTTTGACTTTCCACTTCGAGCCCACCGCCATTTTTGCAGCGAGGTTAAGCATGATGATGGCCATGATCAATCTTCCAGATGGGAGCCACAGGGGCATCTCCATCGGCTGGATGAACCATGCGGAAAAGTATTTTTCCAGGCTGTTTTGGAGGCCGAAAAACTTTTGCGAGATCGTGCCGACGACGACTAGCACTACGAGCCAGAGTGTGGCGTAGTAAAAAATGGCGGCTGAGGCGAATGGCCGCAGGGCTTTGGTGACGGGGTTCATTGCTTGAGTGATTGCGTAAACTGGCTGAATGGCTCGGCGATGGATTTTAGGGCATCGGCCGGGCCGGTGACTTTAATGAAGACTGAGGTGCCAGACGGGCGCGGGATGATGGCCGCGAGCATCGCTTTTGCGGGCGATGCTGGATTGATGAGTGTGACGATGTAAGCTTTGCCTTCTTTGCCTAGAATGGTTTCAACGATTTTCAGGCCGGGCAGGATTTCAGCTTTGGAAAGCTGGGGTAATCCGATTTGGCCACGCCAGCGGTTGACGTTTCCTGCGAGGTCTCCGCCAAACTCTGTGATCGAGGCGTTGAGCGAATCCGTGGAGGTGGGAATCATGATGGTTGCCAGTCGCATGCCGCTGGCAGGTTGATCCGTCCATCCTTCGGGTAAGGTCCATGAATATGGGGCGCTGGAAGGCTGGGCCGCTGTGGGAGATTTTGGGGCCGCTGGGGCCGCTTTGGCTTTTTCAACTTGAAAGTGGTGCACTTCTCCTTTCTCCCGACAGGAGGTGGTGCTGAGCAGTGGGAGCGTGACGGCCAACGTGGCGACAATGGTGATGAGTGCTTTCATGGCAAGTGATGGGAAGGGTTACGGTTGGGGTGTCCACTCTTTCAGCAGGGCTTCCGCCTTCTTCTTTCCCTCGGTGTCTTTGGTGGACTGGATGTAAAGTTCGAGGTGAAAGATCGCCTTGTCATCTTGATCGAGTGCCTTGTAACACTGAGCAATCGTGGTGTGTAAATCGGTGAACGTGGAATCTTTTTCCAGCATCATCAGGCAGTCGTTGAGCGCCTCTTGGTGTTGTTTGTTCCGGTAGTAAATGAAGGCGCGGTAGGCGAGTGCTTTGGTGCGATCAGGGTCGATCTTCAGAACATGAGTGAAGTCGGTGATGGCTTTGTCTGACTGGTTGAGGTTCAGAAAAAGGGCTCCCCGCTGGAGGAGGTAGTCTATATTTTCGGGCTCGATTTTGATCGCCTGATCGTAGTCGGTTACGGCTTTCTCGTAGTCTTTATTAGCAATGTAGGCATTGCCACGGCTGGCATATGGGGCAGCTTTGGTTGGAGATTTTTCAATCGCCTGAGTGTAAAGCGCTAGGGCCTGATCGATGTCTGGATGCCCCGCAGGTTGGCTTTCTGCGCTCTTTTGCTTTGGCGGGTCTTGTGACCCGTGGGTCTCTACCGGTGTCGATTTTTGAGCAGCAGCCTTTTTTTGCGGTTCGATGCCCTCGACGAGCTTCGTGAGGTCTAATACAAGAAGGACAGTGCCTAGGAAAATAAGGGAATAGAGTGCGATCCTCATGCGGGGTCTGTGAAAGCGGATTTAAGAGTCATTGTCAATGGTAGAAAGGCTGGTCTGCTCAGATGAGTTTGGCAGCAATCGGGTCGACGAGGAGTGGGCCGTCATTGATGAGTTGGAGGTGGCCGGAGCTGAGTTCGGCGAGTTGATTTTCGAGGAGTTCCTGAACGGCACCGGAGGGGGCGGATTGGAGGTATTTCACCGGGAGTCCCGTGGTGGTGCGCAGCAGTAGGGCGATACGCTCGATGCGGAAGGCTTCGTCGTCAATGGTCTCGGCTTCGCTTTTGGCGTGGCCTACGGTTTCGATGGCGTGGATATAGCGGGCGGTGTCGGGCAGGTTTTTCCAGCGTTCACCATCGATGGTGGAGACGGCGGATGGGCCAAGTCCCAGATAATCGTGCCCCTGCCAGTAGGCGAGGTTGTGTCGGGATTCTTTGCCGGGTTGGGCGTAGTTGGATGTTTCGTAGTGGTGAAATCCAGCTTGGGTCAAGGTGCCGTGGGCCAGTTTGAAGTGATCGGCATTGGTGTCCTCGCTTTCCTTGTATTTACCTTGGGTGAGGCGCTCGATGAAAGCGGTGTCTTCTTCGTAGGTGAGGTTGTAGGCGGAGATGTGGTCGGGTTTGAGACGGACTGCGGTGTTTAGCGTGTGTTGCCAGTCCTCAGTCGATTGTCCGGGGATGGAGAACATGAGGTCGATATTGACTTCTTCCATTCCGGCCTCACGGAGGATACGCACGGACTCGGAGGCTTGTTCGGGGTTGTGCTCACGGCCGAGTGTTTTCAGCACATGCGGGGCAAATGATTGGATGCCGAGCGAGATCCGGTTAACGCCGAGTTCTTTGAAGAGTGCGGCTTTGGAAAGATTAAAGGTGGCGGGGTTGGCCTCTAGGGTGATGTGGGTTTGTGAGAGGTCAAAGTTTTCATTGAAGCCGCTAAAGAGTTCACGCAGGTGGCTGGGGGAGAGCATCGATGGTGTGCCGCCGCCAAGGTAGAGGGTGGTGATGGGTTCATGACCGAGACGGTCATGGTTTTGAGCCTCCTTGGTGATGGCTTGAATGAAGGCGCGGATATCCGTGTCGCCCGGGGTGTGTTTGTAAAAAGAACAATACGGGCAGATCCGGTGACAAAACGGAATGTGGATGTAGAGGATCATTCTGGAGGGGGTGTCAGCCGGCATGATCTTTTTTTCACGACTGTGGCTCTCGGATGATGGATTGATCAGCGATAGTCAGTCGGAGACTGGAAGTCTCCCCTCCATATTGAGGCTGCGCTCGGGATCTCGTCTTAGATGCTCATGGCTGAAAATCCGCCGTCGACGATGATTTCGGTGCCAGTGATGTAGGAACCTGCTTTGTTAGACGCTAGCAGGAGGGTGGCGCCGGTGAGTTCGTCAGCCATGCCGAAACGGGACATCGGTGTGTGGCGAAGGATTTCAAGGGCGCGGGATTCATCACCTTGGAGGGCGGCTTCTTCTGATGGGAAAAACCCAGGGATGATGGTGTTGACGCGGATATCGTGCTCGGCCCATTCGCGAGCGAGATTTTTGCTGAGGTTGTGGACCGCGGCCTTGGCGGAGGAGTAGCCGAAGATACCTGAAATAGGCATTTTTCCCGCCATCGAGCCAACGTTGATAATGCTGTTGGGTTCGATGCTGTTGATGAAGTATTTGCCAAAAATCTGGCAAGCGCGGAAGACGCTGGAGAAATTGATGTCGATGAGTTGTTCGTATTCGTTTTCGCCGATTTCCAAGAAGGGCGTGCTTGACCCCATGCCGGCACCATTGATCAGGATGTCGACTTTACCAGAGCGTTTGATGGCCTCTGCGAGTAGGTTTTCGATGTCTTCACGTTTGCTGACGTCGGCTTGGTGGAACCAGGATTTGCCGCCAAACTCATCAATGGCGGCGAGCTTTTCGATGGCGCTTTCTGGATTGCGGCCTACGAGGATCACTTCGGCTCCAGCACGGGCGAGGGCGACGCCCATGCTGCCGCAGAGGTGGCCGGTTCCTCCGATGATCACAGCGACTTGGCCTTCGAGACTAAAGATGGATTCGAGATAGGACATAAGAGGTAAGGGGTGTGGAGCGAAGTTAGATATTTTTGGTGATCATCGCGTTTTTGAGTAGGCGCTTAATCCAGCGGTCTTGCTTGGCTTTGTTTTTGCGGGTGCGGACTCGAGCTTCGATGGTTTTACGGACTTTGCTCAGTGATGGCACTGGGCCGTAGTGTTTTTTATCGACTCTGATGATGGTGTAGCCTCGGGCGTCTTCAAGTGGTCCCAGGATTTTGCCTTCATCGGTTTCCATGAGGATGGCAGCAAAAGCGGGTGAGAGATCGGTGCGAGGCGTTTTTTCTACTTTTCCGCCATCTTCGGCATAGGAGTCCGTGGAGTGTTCTTTGGCAAGCTCGGCGAAGTCGCCACCTTTTTTAAGTTGCTCGGTGATGTCTTCTGCGAGCTCGAGTTGAATTTCGGGAGTGATCAGTGGATTGGTTTGATCAAATTTTGGGATGTAAATTTTGTGAAACTCGAGGGCGTCACCCGTCATGTCGCGCATTTTGAGTTTGTGTTTGTTATACTCGGCGCTGACTTCGTTAGGCAAGGGGGGGACGGAGCCCGAAAGCTGCTGAGCTCGCATTGCCTGAACGATGAGTTTTTTCTCGGTCTCGCGGCGGTGCTGCTGTGGTGTCATGCCGGCCTGGCGTAGTGCTTTGACGTATTCGCTGCGATTGTTGTTATAGAGCTCGCGGATCTGTCGCTTGATTTCTGAGTCGATGGCGTGGCTCGGGATCTGGCCTTTGATTTTGGTGTGAAACTCAGAAAGGATGAGTTCGCGCTCGATTAGGCTATCAAGGATGTCGGCGCGAGCTTTACCGATGAGCTGGTCATAGGCTTTTCCTTTGCGTGGCATCTGGGCATCGAGCTGCTGACGGTAGGGGGTGAGGTGGTAATTGACTTCGTTTTTGGTGATTACGCGGCCGTTCACTTTGGCGGCGATACCTGTGACTTCACGAGCCTGAAGGGCAGGGGTGAGGGCGATGAGTATGAGTCCGAGGGCTAGTTTGAGGAGTGACATAGAAGAAAATGGTTGTGATTGATTTTCTCACAAGGAGCGTTTGAGTCAAGGGTTTTCGTTTTGAAGAGTATCGTAGTCTTGAATGATTTTTTTGGCTCTTATGTGGACCGGAGGGTAAATCCTGGTTGGGGATGAGTTCGCTACTCGGCGGATGAGATGGAGGGGAGTTTTTGGGTTTCTTTTTAGAGGATTCTTGGTATTCGTTTTTTTTCTGGATTGGTAGCCGCCGATGGTGGATGAAATCGGGAAAAGGATGGCGCTGCCAATTAAGACGACCATCGGGACAGCAAAGAGGGGGAAGGCGTAAATGTTTTCCGGATCATTCGGGTATTTTGCTTTTGCGTAAATAACGGAGGAAATCGTAAGAATAGTACCGGCAATCAATCCTCAAAAACCAAAATAGAGCGACCCTAGGCCTAAAGATCCATCAATAAATCCTCCTATGCCAGCTCCTATGTTTGCGGTAAATGCAGATGCAATCATCCCGATAATACAGGCTATGAATAGACCGCAGCCATTGAATAAGGATTTGGGCGTTGGTGGGGATGTCGATTCACTCATGATGATAAGAGGCGTGTATTTTGGTGCCTGTCGTTTGAAATGAAAGGGGATTTGTGGTTTTTCTTGTCGCGTTTTTTTGCGCCGAGCTGGGGCTCGGCGCTCCCAATGAAAAAGCAGCTCCGATTTCTCGGAGCTGCTTGGGTGGGGGTGGTTGATTTCTCTCAGTTAGGCGTCGAGGACGGCTGAGCCTTTGGCGAGCACGTCTTCGCGGGTGATTTCACTGGCTTCGAGCTTGGCGTGGATTTCGCGCTGGGCCTTGTAGTCGGTGTTTTCGACGCCAGCACGGGACTGGATCATGCGCCATGACTTCCGGCGTTCCACACAGAAGAGGACGAGCTGTCGACTGATGGAGAAAAATGCCTCTTTGCCATTGAACTCGGTGCGGATAGTGACCTCAAAGTCGGGCACGTAGGCGGCGGACGCTTCGTCGTCGAAGCGGCGAAGTGAGACGTCTTTCTGGCTGATCAGCATGAGCATATTCTCCAGCGGGATGAGCTTGGCGGCTTCCTCTGCGCTGATGGGTTTGCGGTGCGGACGGAAGCGAGCCTCGGTCATGGCCCAGTGAGCGACGGTGAAGTCGAATGTAACTGACTTGTCGAGTTTGGATTTAAACTGCTGCCAGTCACGGTTCGTGTTCGGGTTGCCTTTGAGGTCGAAACACTCTTGGGCGGTCTCTCCGTTGAAGGAGTTGAAGGTGAACTCGGGCATGGCGCGTGAGTCACGAGAGAGCTTGGCTTGCAGGGCTGATGCGTCGTCGCCTACTCCGTGCTCGGGCTGACAGGTGGTGAAGCACTGGTAGAATGCGGCACCGCGATATTCCAGGCCTTCGAAGATGCTTTGGTAGAGTTTGGCAGCGTTGGCAATGGATACCTGTGCGACGTATGGCGAGCCGTGACCGTTGGTGAAGATGTCACAAACGGATTTTCGCTCGGTCATTTTCCCTTGGGTGCCTTCACCGAACTGGTTCATGTCATAACCACCGGGCATGAATGAGGAGTCGGAGTTCTGGCCGCCGGTGTTGGAATACACCTGGGTGTCGAGCATGAGGTATTTCACGTTGGGGCGTCCTTGAAGCATCGCTTTCGAGAGGTTCTGGAAGCCGATGTCACCAAGGGCACCATCACCACCGACACACCAGACTTTAGGAAGCTCTTTAATTTCCTGATCGCTCATGAGGAGATCGGTGAGGTGGGTAAGGTCGAAGTATTTCTTCTTGGTAATGACCTCTGCCTCTGGGTTTTCGTAGAGGGTGGTGAGCGCTGTGGCGAGTCGCTCGGGAGCGACGGAGCGACGGCTGTGACGCAGGATCAGGGATTCGCCCATGAGCCATGAGATGGTGGCACCGTCTTGGAAGAGGGAGTTCATCCATGGGTATGGGTGTGGGTTGGATGGTGGGGTGGAGCCATAGACGGAGTTACATCCGGTGTTGGCTCCCATCATCATCACAGACATTCCATTGGAAAGTCGGCCATCCACACTCTGGAGGGAGTTGTGGTTGTAGGCATCTACGCGCATGATGGAGATCAGGGCGCTGATGATATCTGCGTCGCTGATGATTCCATTTTCGGCGAGTCGGGCATCTGTATCGGCATCGTCCTCACCGCCGAGTCCCATAATGACGTGGGCAACAGCGCGTTTGAAGAGTGCGTATTCTTCTTCCGAGCGGGCTTTGAGCTGCGTGAGCAGCTCGGCACCTTTGCTTTCGAGGATGTCGGCTTTTCCGTTCAAGCGGTCGGCTTTAGCATGATAGAGCGGACGCATGTAAGCTTCCGTGCAGCTGGCAATTCCGCGAAGGATGGATTTTTCACCACATCCGGCGCAGGCACCGTCGCCGGAGACAAAGGCCTCGTAGTTGCGGCGCACCATGAGGTGGTTACGCAGCGCGGCAGGGCGGGAGTCCGCTGGGGCGTCGTCGTCGTAAAGACCGAGATACTTTTGCGGGGTGTCCGGAAGCATCCGTGAGAAGAGCTGGGCAGAGGCCAGAGTTTGGTTGAGTTCGGGGTTGTCCTCGACCATTTCGAGCGCGCCGTGACCACATTCCTCGACACACTCGCCACATCCTTTGCAGAGGTCAGTGACGAAGATGGAGAAGATTCCACCGTCGCCAGTTTTCTTTTCTTTGCCTCGGAAGATGGCAGCTACTTTGTTGTAAGCGATGGGGACGACGTCGAGGATGGCCATGAATTCGTCTTTGGCTTCTTGTGAAACCGCGCCGTTGAGGGCGACGACTTCATCCTTGATGATGTCTTTGAATGGGGTTTCACCTCGGGCGATGGTGATTTCCATCATACGTTTGCGAGCATTTTCTTCGACCTTGGGTAGGGCTTTGAGTAGGGCGAGTCGCTGATCGGGATCGGAGACGTAGGACTTGGCTGCGGTGCGGAGGACGGTGCCAATTTCCTGGGCGGTGTTTGGCATGGCGGTGTCTGGGCAGGCCGTGATGCAGTCCATGCATTGGGTGCAGTTCTCAGGGATGAAAACTGGGGTGCGGCGGCGGGCGACAAATTTACTGGTTGTGGCGGCTGTGGCAGCGGCGACGATACCCACACTGGCGAGTGGTGAGGCTGGCTGGTGGTATCCGAGACCTGAACGGAATTCGCTATCGAATTTCTCCTGGGTCTGAAGAGGGGAGCGCGCGCGCTGATCCTCAGGGCGAGGGATGAAGCATTGCATGCCGGAGCAGCTGATGGTGGGGAGTACGGGCTCCTCTGCATTGACTGGAGCCAAGGGAGGAAGGCGGAGTGAGGAGGTGTCTTTGGCGTCGATCTCACCGTATTTGATTTCCACAACACGATCAGCACCTTCGGTCATCACGGTCATGTTGCTTTCAACCACGGCGTCACCGAAGCGGCTGAATTTTTTCTCATACTGCTTCCGGACGGTTGCACGGAACGTTTCTTCCGTGATCCCGTTATCGGCAAGGAAGGGGGAAACCTTGAAGAAGGCACCGAGGAAGGAGTTTCCTTGCATCCGGAGCTGGAGATCTGGGCGGGGGGTGGCTTCGCGGGCGATGGCAAATCCTGGGAGAATATAAACGCGGATGTTATTCTCTCGAATGAACTTGCGGTGTTGAGTCGGGATGGTTTCCCATGCGGTCTTGGGGTCGGCATCGGATTCCCAAACGAGGCAGCCTCCTGGGTTGATGCCGGCGAGTGGGTTGCCGTGGGTGAATGCTTTCGGGTCACAGCAGAGGACGACGTCGACGTGGTTGAGTTCGCAGTTGACGCGGACACGTTCGGGGGCGACGACGAGGAAGTAGTTCGTGGGTGAGCCCTTTTTCTCGGAGCCGTATTTGGGGTTGGCCGCGATGTGGAGTTTGGGGAGGACTGCGCCCGTTTCGGGATCGTATTCCGGATTTTGCTCAGAGAGCATATTGCCAAACTCGCCGAGGATGTTACCGAGGTTTTTCCCTGTGGTGATCATTCCCCAGCCACCGATGGAGTGGAAGCGGACAGCGATCGACTTCTCAGGCAGGAGTGATGGGGAGTCTGTGGATATGACCGCGTAGGTGTGATCCACTCCGAGGGTGAAGAATGTTTTGCCATCAGATGCTTTTTTGCCGTCTTTTCGGGTAATTTGATTCTGGGAAAATTCGTAAGCACCGATGACATGTTCGGGGCGGAAGTCACGTGAGCCTAGGCCGTAAACACCACGGAAAAGGCGGGGAGTTTCTTCGGGGGCAAGGGCGGGGACGTTGCCGGCCCATTGGCGGGAGTCGCGGGACTTTCCAATCGTGGCGCGGATGTCGCGGGTGAGTGGGTTGTCGCCGGCCATACCTTCATCGGTCCGTTCGAGGACGATGAGAGTTTTCTTTCCACGGATGGCCTCGATGAGGACCTCTTCAGGGAAGGGGCGGAGGACGTTAAAGTGGATCGATCCCACCTTGTCGCCCCGGGTTTCACGGATGTAGTCGCAGGCGGCTTCGATGTTTTCTGCGGCACAGCCGATGGTGATGAAGAGGATGTCGGCGTCCTCGGTACGGTATTCGGAAAGGAGTCCGTATTCGCGACCAGTGAGTGCGGCAAATTCTTTATAAGTGTCTTCGAGCATCTTGAGGATCGGCTCTTGGAAGAAGTTGCGGCGACCAACCACACCATTCATGTAGTGTTCTTGGTTTTGCACGGGACCGACGAGGATGGGACTACAGATGTCCATCATTTTGGGCACGCGACGGCGGGTCGGTCCGAAAAGTTCTTTTTGGGCATCAGTAGGGCAATCGATGAGATCATCGGGAGCTCCGAGGAATTCGCGGAGAAATTCGGCTTCGGGGCGGCGGAATACACGCTCGGAGTGAGTGGTGAGCATGCCGTCCTGGATGTTCATGCCCGGGTTGAGTGAGAGTTCGCAGACTTTTCGCAGGATGATCGCTTGGTCGGCAGCTTGCTGGGCGTCTTTAGCGGCAAGCATCGTCCAGCCGGTATCGAGCGCTGCGTAGATGTCATCGTGACCGCAGTGCACGTTGAGGGCGTGTTTGGTCAGGGCACGGGCTCCGACTTCCACGACCATGGTTGAGAGTTTTCCTGGGGCGTGGTGGTATTGCTCCATCGCGTAGAGAATGCCCTGTCCGGATGTGAAGTTGACGGTGCGTCGGCCTGTGATGGCAAATGCTGTCGCGCCACCTTGGGCGGAGTGTTCGCCCTCGGTTTCCACCGCGACTTTCTGTTGACCGAAAACGTTAAGTTTCCCTTGCGCCCAAGATTGCTGGTAAAGTTCACCTCCTTCGGTGGATGGAGTGATGGGATAAAAAATCCCGCCATCAGTGATTCGGGATTCGACGTGGGTAGCTACAAGCTGGTTGCCGTTACAGGTAATGGGAGTTCCTGGATATTTGGGGGACGATTGAGTGGTATGGTTTGATTCAGACATAAAAAGATGAAATTAGACAGGCACTCTAGCTGAACTAGAAGGAGCTGTCAAAGCAGATGCTGTAAAAATCAATGCGGATTGTGTTCTGGTTTCGTTTTAGGATGTAAGCTAGGGCTAGCTCTATTATTGCTTGAAAACGTTAAATGCTTAACATTAAAATGTACGGCAACTTAAGGCATTAAGTAACTCAAGCCTGGAACTGGCAGATATGCGGGAGCGTGGATTGGACGCCGCCGCCCAAGAGGTGATTGAGAAATACAAACGTCGTTTCTGTGATTTGAGCCTTTATGTGAAAGAGGTTAAAGAACGCTTCACCCTATGGTATAACCTGAAGCATCAGCGCGTGGGCACTTTGTGGTCGGGTCGGTTTAAGAGTGTGCTGGTGGATAATGGCGAAGCGCTACGCACGATGGCACGCAAGTCGAGAGCGAGGAAGGCTGTTGACTGTGCGGGTATTCCGCTTAACGTTTTTAACCAAAAAACATATACCCGATAAAGATAGCGGCCGTGATCCCGGCGGCATCGGCCAATAATCCACAGGTCACGGCATGGCGGGTATGTTTGATGCCCACTGACCCAAAATACACAGCCAGCACATAAAAAGTGGTGTCGGTGCTTCCTTGCATGGTGCTCACGAGTCGACCGACGAAGGAGTCCGCACCGTGTGTCTCCATCGCATCCACCATCATGCCTCGGGCACCTGAGCCGCTGAGTGGCTTCATGAGAGCGGTGGGCATGGCGTCCACCCATTCATTGGGGAGTCCAGTGAAGGCGACAGCTCCGCGCAGTCCATCGAGCAGGATGTCCATTACACCGGCCGCGCGGAAGACTGCGATGGCGACAAGGATAGCGACAAGGTAGGGGATGACTTTGACGGCCACCGAAAATCCATCCTGAGCGCCTTCGATGAAGGCATCATAAACATTGACCTTTCGTATGAGTGCGAGTCCGATGAATCCGCTAATGAGCAAGAAGATGATAAAAGCGGACCAGGAGCGGGAGAGGGTGGCGATTTGTTCCTGAGGGAGCTGCTGAAGACCCCATAGGGCGGCAAAGAGGGACCCTCCAATTCCCAGTAACCACATAAGGATAACGGGGTCGTAGAGTTTGATTTTTTGGAACAATGAGACGGCGATTAGCCCGACCATGGTGGAAAACGCGGTGGCGAGAAGAATAGGCAGGAACACATCCGCCGGGTTGGCCGCTCCCATTTGTGCTCGGTAGATCATGACCGAAATAGGGATTAGCGTCAGCCCTGAGGTGTTGAGCACCAGAAACATGATTTGGCTATTGGTGGCGTGTTCTTTGTTGGGGTTGAGGGTTTGTAGTTCCTTCATCGCTTTCAAGCCAAGAGGTGTTGCGGCGTTATCGAGCCCCAGCATGTTGGCGCTGATGTTCATGAGCATGCTGGCATTGGCGGGATGGTCGGCGGGGATATCGGGGAAAAGCCGACTGAACAACGGCCTGACCAGCCGGGCTAGGATCTTCACCGCCCCTCCGCGCTCACCTATTTTCATAATCCCGAGCCACAGGCACATGCCGCCTGTCAGATAAAGCGCGATCTCAAATGCCGTCTTCGCCATGGCAAAGGTAGCTTCCAGCATTTCGGGGAAAACATCTTGATTGCCGTAAAAGACCCACTGCCAAAGTGCGAAAACAAAACCAATGAGGAAAAAAGCGGCGAAGATGATATTGAGAACCATGGTGAGGTGGGCGTTATAGCAGAGAAGTTGCCTGCGGCGCAGACAGGATTAACAAGATTTTTTCAGGATTTAACAGGATTTTTTATGGTGAGTGGGCGGAAGATTTTAATTCCCAATTCCCAATTCCCAATTCTTGATTCACGCATTCCGGCGATCAGTTGAGAGTGCTATCATAGCTGAATCGCCTTCGTGGAGTCGTTGAATATGGCTGAAGCCAAGTTGAAAGCATCTGAGATGTGTTGAATCAATGCTGCGCATTGGTTGAATAAGCGTCTGAGATATGGTTAAATGGTGAGTTCCCTAAGTTCAACGCACCGGCAGGTGCTTTCCACTCGCGCAGCGAATTCAACCTGCCGAAGGAAAATTCAACAATGATTCCCTATTGGTCGCCCCCAAATGTGAGTTAAAAAAATGATTGAAAAAATAGGAAAATCATTCATTTTCTCTGCCACCTGCTAAATCAGCTCAGGATGCATACGATGGATACGAGTAAGATGAATCACCCCACGATAGAACTCAAGGAAGGACTTGGGATCGGTTATAAAGAATGCCTAGCCACGGTATTGCAGGATATCGAGTTGCGCAGTGGCACTCATTACCTGTTGGCGAGGAATGGGCGGGGGAAGACAACCCTGTTGCGGACCTTAGCTGGTGTGTTGAACTCTCTTAAAGGGGGCTTCGAGTGTAAGGGACGGTGCCAATTGCTTGGGGAGGATCTCGTTTTTGATCGTGAACTGCCAGCAACGTCGATCTTTAAAAGCCTTTTACCTAAAAAAAGTCGAATCGAGGCCTTGAAATTGGCTGAAAATCTAGAGCTCGATGTGAAAAAAACTTACGGCAAGCTTTCAACAGGAAACAAACGTAAAGTCGCCTTGCTGGTGGCTGAATTTTCAGTCAAAGAGGGGCAGGCGGATATTCTTTTGCTCGACGAGCCCTTCACCGGGCTCGATGCTTTTGCGCGTGAAATTTTCCAAGATCTGTGGAGGTCTCAAGATGACGGGGTGCTTCGGCTTGTCAGCGCGCACCCGGATTTCGATAGCATGGTGATGGAAAGTTCAGTTCTTATTACGGAAGGAAAGATCGAGCATCTCACCGGCGGAGACACCCCGAAACAATGGCGCGATCTTAAAGACCAGCTGACCTAAGCGTTATCAAGAAAAAGATATAATATATAGCTATTAGAAGGAGTAAATCATGAAAAAAACAGACAAGTATCACAGGTGGGTTGAGTGGTCAGAAGAAGATCTGATATATATCGGGCGATGCCCGGATCTATTTGTGGGGAGGGCATGGAGATGATGCTGTGTGGAAGTGGCTGCGAAATTACAGAATGTAATTGATGAGTGTGAGGGTATCTTTAAGGCTGATGATAAAAAATGACCACCCGTAAGGACACGCCCTATGCTAGAGTTAGCCTGATTTGCTCCTTGTTATTTTTGTGTGTGAAGGTAGACTTCATACGATGGAAATCGTATTACAAAAAGGCAAATTATCAGATTTTAGAAAAAAGCCAAAGGGGGCTGACTTGAAGACTCCTGAGGAGCGCATGGCGGCTATGTCTTTGATTTGTAAAAGTAGAACAGAAGATGGACACGTTGAACGAAGATTTTACCGAATTCGCAAGGCTTTTTGAAGAAGCTGATGTGGAATATTTGATTGTGGGTGGCTATTCAGTGGCTCTTCACGGATTCCTAAAAAAGTAGCCATCAATCTTTAAGCTGACTAACTCCAAGACATCTGCTATGCTCCGCACCACGTGAGGCAAGCCTCACTAACCACAAAGCGGAGGCTAGCCGTCCGCACTCCAGATTTCAATATGCAACTCTATCGACTTACTCTCGCCACCATTCTTCAACGCAAAGTTTGGGTGATTGCCCTATTATGGCTCATTGTGTTATCCGTGGTGTTACCTAACATCATGGCTTATAATAATCCAACGCTCATTGAGCCTGCGAGGGCGCAGTCAGCTTGGGTGAGTTTGTGGCTGATTACGATGATTTGGATTATTTTCCAAGCGGCTCGCTTTGGAGAGGATAATGCGAGGTCTGGAATGGGCTCGTATTTTTTGGCACTCGGGAAATCTCATGTGAATCAGCTACTTCAAATATGGCTGGCGTGTTTGACGTTTTTAATCCCTCTTGTTCTTGTGACGATCGGGATTTGCCTTGTGGCGGCCATGCCTGGCGATCCTCAACAGGCTGAGGTCTGGACCGTGCTCAATGCTCAAAGCGGATTACTTTTCATTTTTGCCATTGCTCCTTTGCTCTTGTTGGCCTCGTCATTGGGGAGTCGCTTGGGAAGCACAGCGGGGCTTGTGGTTCCTGTATTTCTCCTGTTGTATGGTCTCTACGGGGTGGGGACGATAGGGATGATGTCGGATAAAACGGATAGCGCTTTTCTTGACTGGCTGATTGTCTTTTCGCCGCATTACCACTTGGCTGATCTCACTGAGCGATTGGTGTTCAGGTTGGGGAAAATGGTGTGGTCGGAGTATTTTCAAATACTCGGTTATTTTCTGGGTTTGGGGTTGGTGATGGGATCGTTCTCAGCCTTGTTGTTTCGTGCTAAATCCAATGCTTAATCGGTCTCTTTGATTTTTCTTCATCTCTGTAACCCTTCAAAAAATGAGCACCGCACATTCAAAAATCAGTATGCCCGTTCGTATGTCCGTTCTCATGGCCATCGGTATGGCTCTTTGGGTGGGTTTGACATTGAAGTTCCAAGACGCTGAGCGTTTGAATTACCGCCCTAATATTGCCTGCATGAATGGGAGCCCATACGGCAAGGTAATTGTTCTTATTATGCAAGATCCCATAGAGGCCTATGTGCATAAGGGGGCCAGACATGGAGAAGCGAAATATCTCAACGATGACGGTCCTGATGAACACGCGGAGCACCATCATGATCACGAAGGTTGTGCCGACTGTGAGAGCGAGGCAGCTTTGATCAAGGCCGAAAAAGAAAAAGCGCCTCTAGACCTGCCGCTTCATCGTGAGGCGAAGCAGTATGTTGAAAAATTAGTGGCCTATACTCACCGGAAAACAAGTGGCTATAAGGTGACCCCAGCACATGAAAAATACCTTCAGGGTGTGATTGAGGATAAAATGAGATTTTCCTATGAACTGGATCCCGCTAATAACACAAACTACGAAAGTCTCTACTTGTATTTAACCATCGATGATCTCGGCAAATCGAAAGCCGACCCCGAGGCTGCATTCGACTTGGCAAAAAGAACGTTGGCCTACTGTAAGCGAGATCGAGCAGATCCCGCCTCGATGCTGACGGGTGCGAATGCAGCAGGGGATATGGGTTATTATATGAGCTTGAATTCTAAAAGCTTCACCTGGGATGATGTGCAGGGGAATTTGGCTGCTTTTGAATATTGTCTGGTGCAATATGGTATCCTACTTCCTCAAATGCCTGAAAATGGATTCCGTGTGAGCGAAGCTCGTGTTTTAGAAATGAATGAGCGGGCCGGTCATTTGCTGACTCGCTTGAATGCCCAGAAAATATATTTAAAACGTGTTTTTTTGAAATGAGGCTTCTTAGTTGCTTGAATGGAAGAACGGAAGGGTGGGAAATTTGTAAATAAAGAGGCTAGGTTAAGTCTCAAAATTTTCGGTTTCATCTGGAGGGGTTGCCCATAATGCGAAAGCTATGGCTAAGTAAACACTAGGTTGAGTGTGGTAATACAAACCATCCGTTAAAGCATTGAGCGTTAATGTGCATATACATGCTCCAGCAGACAACGTGTAAGGATTCACAGCTTTAGGCTGAAGGTTGAATCGAAGTCCGCGAATAAACAATCTCAGTAATAGCCAAATAAAAGAAACAGAGCCAATGACCCCCCATTCTACTAAAAACTGCAAAATAACATTATGAGGTTGAACCCCAAATACTCGACCGGGCATGAAATAGTAGCCTTGAGGGCCTAAACCAAACCACAAATTTTCAAGTATCGGGTTAAAAGTAGCCTTCCAAACAGCTAATCTATTACTAGAGAGCTCATTGATTGAATCTGTCTCTACGGTCCTTTGTATACTGCCAAATAAACCATTCCACGGATAATAACTTAAGAGTTCACATAGTAGAATACCTCCCCCAATTGAAATGATCATCACGCCTATGATGCTTTTTAGGGGCATTTTTTTATGGTGTAGGGTCAGAATAAGCAGTGAAAACCCAAGCAATACTGAAATCATCGACATGCGGCCTCCTAAAAAACACAAGTATGCAATGAGCCATGTTAAAATGAAGATGTTCAAAAAGTTTTGCTTGGGATTTGCTGGCCATCGTCCTTCGCCTAAGCTGAGGAAGGCGCAATAGAACATAATAGCCGCAGTGACCTGATAGCCCGCATGCCTAATGTTGCAAAAGAGGGGGAGACATTTGTGCAATAAAAGATCAACGTCGCCGAATTCGGAGTTATCCCGCAAGAGGAAGAACCAAAAGAAATATACGATAAGCGTCAGTGAAGAGGCTGCAATTCCACCAAACAAGAACCGGAGGTTGATTTGTTTTTTTCTAAATACTCCATACAAGCAAAAGAAAAACACAAGATGGGTTAATGTTTCGAGAAATCGCCAAAGGCCCAACATATTCATCATTTCTACAGCAGGCGAGAGGGCAAATGAAATCGATACGCTGAGCAACCATATGATTAATAAAATAGTATTTAGCCTGTTTCGTAAAAGGCACTTACCGAAGCTCGCAATACCCTTTCTGCTTAATTGACCACCGCCTGCATTCAAAAGGAAGAAAGCAACGCAGAACAGCATCTCTAATTTCATTGTGAATTGAGCATTTTGCCATATTGAAAATTCGACAGCACCAAAAACCATATAGAAGACAACCGAGAGCAGGGCCAGTGTAAGAATCCAGTATCGGGCCATTTGCGCTAAAAAATACAAACGTTTGGTGTTGTCTGTGCCATCTTGATTGAGTGAAATCATTTCACTCATGTTTAAAGATTGATACGGCTTGTCAAGGCCCCTTATTTTTTAGATATGGATTGAAGACATTCGTGATCTGGGTGAAAAATGACTTGCTCGGCCCCCCCCCCAATGATACACATCGATCAAAGAGAATGAGCGCATTAAACGAAAATGTTTATGATTAAATTGATAAAGAAAAACCCTCAGCAAAAAGCATTATTAGCAAAAGTTGCTGCATACACGTTGTTTTTGTTTTGTTTCTTTCCGTTGATTGTTACTATTGTGTTGCCCTATTTTACAGGTTTGCCCGAGCACCCCTATGCCGATTTTCACACGAGGTTTTTTATTTTTATAGGGACTGGCTGCATATCGGGAATGGTGGCATTTATTCCTTTCTACGTGCTGTCCTTTGGGTTGAAAATCGTACAAAAATTGTATGTTTTTATGTTGTTGCCCTTTAGTCTTGTCGGGGTAGCGACTCAAGTTATTTTATACTTAGAATTTGGATCTTCAATCGATCGGCGGTTGATGGGCATTTTTGAAGGTAATGCTGAATCCTTGTGGGTCTACGCTGGCCGAGTGTATCACGTTGAATGGTTAATCGTCGCCACAGTATTAATTTCATATGGTATGATGAGATGGTTTTTCAAAAAAACAGCAGTGAAAACGGGGGTGTCTCGACGTGTTGTTTTCGTATTTGGAGGCTTGACCGCTGTTTTTTCTGTTTTTGCTTTGGTTCTTAATGCTAAGGAGGGCACGGTAAACAGTTATCACCCGATGAAGCTAGCGCAAGCTCCCATGTACCAACTGTTTTTTGTCAGTCGTAGTGTTCTAGGTGAATATGGGATCACGGAAGAGGTTAGCTGCCGTTCGATCCTAGAGAAAACAGCTCCAGTCAAGTCGCAGAGTGATCGAGGCGAGATTGAGAAGCGTCTAGGAAAAACGATAGAGTCCTATGTAAGTCATAAGGTGACTAGACCATTGTGGCTAAAGAAAAAACCATCGCATATTTTCATGTTTCTTATGGAAAGTTTTGGGGGGAATCTGATTACTAATCCTGAGCTTCAAGCTCTAGCTCCAAGAATCAATAGCTTTGCCCAAGGCGGGATCTCTGTCTCTATGGCATCTTCATCGGGGAAAAGTACAATGTTGGCAGTAAACGGAATAAGTTCGGGGCTTTCCGCGAGTTTGCCTAGCCCTCCAATATCTTCATTGAGGTCGTTACCGCTTGATACATTGCCTCAATTAATGAAAAAAGGTGGATATGACTCTTTGTTTTTGGCCGGCTCTTACAGGCGTTGTGGAGATAAGGGGGATGTTTGTGAGGCGTATGGCTATCGTTTTATCGGTTGCCCCGATGTTCAAGCTAGTTTTCCTACGAATGAGTGGGGTGTGTGCGATGCTGACTTTTTTGCCTGGTCGAAGTCCCTAGTTTTGGATCTTAAAAAACCTCATTTTATCACATTTTTAAATGTGTCGAATCATGGCCCATTTGATGCCCCTCTAGACACGATAAGCATTCCTGAGTTCTCGTCATCTGCATCATCATTGGTTTTTGGGGCTTCCCAAGCTAAGAAAAAGAAGTACATGGGGCATATATTTTACGCAGATCATCAAATAGGTGAAATGGTGGATGTCCTTAAGTCAAAATATCCAGATGCATTATTTATCTTTAGGGGGGATCATTGCAGTGCTAGATTTCGGCGGGATGCTCGGTCTTTCGTTCCCTTGATTTTCTGGAATAATTCAGTGATTGATAGCAGTGTCGATGCTTCAGAGTGGTTTGGTATGTCCATGGATATGGTCGCGACATTAGCAAATTTAATTTTACCTGAAGGTGAGACATTTCGGACAGTAGGTCTACCGGTGTGGGATCTTTCTCCAGAAAGAGTGTCTGTAGATATTTATGGGGTTTTGAGTGTTCTGAGTGGTTATGAGTCTAAAGACAATTCTTCGAAGGATGAGCATTCTTTCACGCTAGATGCTAATGAAATTCAGACTCAAAGTAGATTGAAAGCATCAGCTATTCAGGCCTTGTCTTGGGATTTATACAGCGGTAACCGGACCTTGCCTTTGAGTTTGCCTGAAGATTCTTAGTCTTCGGGGGTGCTTTATTGTTCTCGCAAATGTGGATGCGAATTTAAGAAAATACTTGACTTTCTGAAAAAATCTGATTACCTTCTTGAATCAGGTGGCATGCTTTCTGTGTTGCCTGATTTATCCCCCCAATCAGATGAAACGAATCCATACCCCCAAACCCCCATTAAAGTCAGGTGTGACCTTGATCGAGTTGACTGTTGTCATTATCGTTATGCTCACTTTGATCTCTGTTCTATTTTTTCTCGGAGCTGGTTATATTAAGAGTTCTAATCGAACTGTATGTTTAACGAATCAGTCGAAACTACAGAAGGCGATGAGAGGTTACCAAAGTCTTAATCAGCTAGAAGAGGCGTCCACGTTTCAGTGGACGAGCTTGAATGATGATGGCTATATTGCCGATGCTACTTTGATATACTGTCCATCTGATAAGCAGCCTTACGTTGAAGCTCCTGAGGGTGTTGTTCCGCCTATTGGTGATCGCGTGGCTCCTTGCCTTGATTCCAATTACGCCACTGATCACACGCCGACAGAGCTTGCTCTGTGGTAGGGTTCCTGGATGAGACCTATCTTTGCGCCTTTCCTATGTGCAGTGCACGAGAATGAATGCTCAGCGCTCCGAAAGCGTTGAATGCTGGAGTGGTCGTTTCTGCGCCTATAAAATCTCAAAAATCGTATTGACGGGCCGTCGCAAAAAAGGTTTAATGGTATCTCAATGAGTAATATTACAATAGAGGCTCCAGGTTTGACTGCCCCCCAGGCGGGCCCTCCAGCGTTTGGATTTCAGCCAGGTATGTCTTCGGCTGATCAGTTAGCAGTGATTTTTCAGGTTTGTGACTCTATGGGAGTTTCGGACATTCAGATCCGTTCGGGTTTGCCCGTATATATAGAAACCAATCAGGGTATGGAGTGTTTGCAAGGATTGGGTGTTCTGAGTGCTAGTGACACCTATGGAATTTATAAAGAACTTTTACGTCATCGTGAAAGCGGAACTCATGGCTTCGGTGAGGATGAGGAAGTTGATGATGGTGAGCAGAGGATCGATTCGTTAGTGCAGATTTTTAATCAACGCCATGTGGATGATTTTTCCTGTGATGGTATCTATGTTGCGACCACTGGCAAGGTGTCGGGTCGTCTCCGGGTGCAGGCGCACCTCAGCGCCAGTGGCATTGGTGTGACTATTCGTATATTGAATGATCAAATCCCCTCGATCAGCTCTCTGGGTATTGATGCTGATACCGCAGAAATGTTGAGGATTGCTGTCCAGAAACGGGCGGGTCTTTGTCTGGTGACAGGGCCCACGGGTTCTGGTAAATCCACTACTTTGGCTTCTTTGATCGATTGGTTGAGGCGGAACTACTCCAAACACATTGTCACGGTGGAAG
>Ga0256845_1000312_pt1 | contig 46649 bp, 41 predicted proteins | sample RiftiametaG_FD_189101 | JGI IMG/M metagenome (GOLD analysis project Ga0256845, IMG submission 189101) | Tube worm associated microbial communities from hydrothermal vent at the East Pacific Rise, Pacific Ocean - Riftia | ecosystem: Host-associated > Annelida > Integument > Unclassified ...
TATTTTCAAAAAACGTTTTTAATAATTATTAACAAAAAAAGTGGGCGATGAGGGATTCGAACCCCCGACCCCTTGGGTGTAAACCAAGTGCTCTGAACCAACTGAGCTAATCGCCCTAATACTTTTAAGAACTTTGCTTTTTCAAAAGCGATGCAAAGATATACTTTGAATATTATATTACAAATAAAAAGATGAAAAAAAATGTTTTTTTTTTGGATTGTTCTATTAAAGAAAAGAGAGTGTTTTTATAATTTAATTTGCGTTTATAAATAAATATAAGATAATCAATTGTTTGTTAGATATAATATTTAATTATTTAACAATAAAAATTTTATGAAACATCCATGATAACTTTATTTAACACACACAGCTTGTTCCTGTTTACTCCGATTTTTTCGGAGAAGTTATTTTGGAAAGCATGATTATAACAAAAAATGCTAAGTTGGAAGAGTTAATTAGCAAACAGGATGTTCCATCTGACCATTGAAAAATAAATTATAATCAGATGAAAAATAATATTCCTTTTTTCCGTAAAATAATAAAAGCAGTAGGCTTATAAGCCGGATTTTGTCATCTCTAAAAAAGAGAGTTTCTATCATTTATCTGGGATTACAGTTGCCTGTAACCACTATCGACCTACCCCTCCCGAATATTCTTATTCAAAGAAAAACAGTGCGAGCAACACTGTTCTCTACAATGTAGAGAATCGGGATATACATGGTCTTTCAGCCCGTGAGAGACACGGCTGCGACAGTCACCTGCCGCACCGGTGAGCTCTTACCTCACCTTCTCACCCTTATCTGCCATAGGCGGACGGTTATTTTCTTCTGTCTTACTATACCCTCACGAGTATCTTCTATTTCAGAAGCACGGTGCTCTGTGCTGCCCGGACTTTCCTCATCCCGAAAAGATTCGGGACGCGATAGAACAGCCTACTGCAAATGCAAAAGTATTATTAAAAGGTGATATAACAAAAAAGCCGCCTTAAAAAAGGCGGCTGCGACTATGTTTATTCAAAAAATTATTTTATTTCACTGTTTTGCAAATTGCTTCGAAAGCTTGCGGGTGATTCATTGCCAAGTCGGCAAGCACCTTACGGTTAATTTCCACATTAGCTTTTCCCAATTTACCAATAAATTCGGAGTAAGACATTCCGTGAAGACGAGCTCCTGCGTTAATACGCTGAATCCACAAACTTCGGAAATTACGTTTTTTTACTCTACGGTCGCGGTAAGCATATTGTAACCCTTTTTCGTAAGTGTTTTTTGCTACCGTCCATACATTTTTACGGGCACCAAAGTTTCCTCTGGTTTCCTTCATCAATTTTCTTCTTCTTGCTCTTGATGCTACAGCATTTACTGATCTAGGCATATTCTTTACTTTTTACAGACCGGTTAGCGTTCCTCTCCATTAGGAATCTTTTACGGCTAATTCGATCTTTGATTAAACAATAATTTTATATTACTTCATTGCTAAACAAAGTTTGATGTTATTTACATCAGCTTTGTGAACAGTAGTAAAATAAGTTAAGTTACGTTTACGTTTCTTTGCTTTTTTTGTCAAAATATGACTTTTATAAGCATGTTTTCTTTTAATTTTTCCGGATCCTGTCAACACAAAACGCTTTTTTGCTCCGGAAACAGTTTTCATTTTTGGCATAATTGTTAAATTTAATACAATTAATTACTTTTTCTTTTTTGGTGAAATAAACATAGTCATTCGTTTACCTTCTAACTTAGGTAGTTGCTCAACTTTTCCGTATTCTTCCAATTCTTGAGCCAACCTAAGTAATAATATCTCTCCCTGTTCTTTAAACAGTATTGAACGTCCTTTAAAAAATACATAAACTTTAAGTTTGGCACCTTCTTGAAGAAATTTAATTGCATGATTTTTTTTAAAGTTATAATCATGTTCATCAGTATTGGGTCCAAACCTTATTTCTTTAAGCACAACCTTTACGGCTTTGGCTTTCATTTCCTTTTTCTTTTTCTTTTGTTCATAAAGGAATTTGCTGTAATCAATAATTTTACATACAGGCGGGTCTGCTTTTGGTGATATTTCCACTAAGTCAAGCTCCTTTTCTTCAGCTAATTTTAGGGCTTCTTGTCTGGAAACAATTCCCGGATTATCAATATTGTCACCCACCAATCTAACGTGAGTTGCTCGAATTGCTTCATTTATTTTAAACAATTCTTTCTCATCGTTTCTCTGAAATCTTCTTTTGTTGTGTCTTGGTCCTGCTATGACTTGGTCCTCCTATATTTAATTATCATTTAAAATTTGTTCTACTTCTTTATTTATCAGCTTGGCAAATTCATCAATACTCATGCTTCCTTTATCGCCTTCTCCTTGTTTACGCACCGAAACAGTATTTGTTTCAACTTCTTTTTCACCTACAATAAGCAAATAAGGAATACGTTTTAATTCATTATCACGTATCTTTCTGCCTATTTTTTCGTTACGGTCATCTATTTGGGTGCGAATATCGTAATTATTTAGAAAATCTGAAACTTTTTTTGCAAAATCATTAAATTTTTCGCTAATAGGCAATATTACTGCTTGTTCGGGTGTTAGCCACAACGGAAATTTTCCGCCTGTATGTTCGATAAGAACAGCTACAAAACGCTCCATTGAGCCGAACGGTGCACGATGAATCATTATCGGACGATGTTTTTTGTCATCACTGCCGATATATTCAAGGTCGAAACGTTCGGGTAGGTTATAGTCAATTTGAATTGTGCCTAATTGCCACTTTCTGCCAATGGCATCGCGAACCATAAAGTCCAATTTAGGTCCGTAAAAAGCCGCTTCGCCCAATTCTACTGTTGTTTCAAGTCCTTTATCTTTACATACGTCAATAATTGCTTGTTCCGATTTTTCCCAATTTTCGTCGCTCCCTATGTATTTTTCTTTGTTGTTGGGGGCGCGTAACGATATTTGAGCGGTAAAGTCGTTAAAATCCAATGTTTTAAAAATATACAATACAATGTCGATAACATTGGCAAACTCCTCTTTCAACTGGTCGGGACGACAGAAAATATGAGCATCATCCTGAGTGAAACCTCTTACTCTTGTAAGTCCGTGAAGCTCGCCGCTCTGTTCGTAACGGTAAACTGTTCCGAATTCAGCAAGTCTTACGGGTAAGTCTTTGTAAGAGCGTGGTTTGAATTTATAAATTTCGCAGTGATGCGGACAATTCATTGGTTTTAATAAAAACTCTTCGCCTTCGGCGGGTGTGTTTATGGGTTGAAACGAATCGTGTCCGTATTTTGCGTAATGTCCCGATGTTACATACAACTCTTTTTGTCCGATATGTGGGCTTATTACCTGTTCGTAACCGTATTTTTTTTGAACCTTTTTTAAAAAGTTTTCCAGTCGCTCGCGAAGTTGTGCTCCTTTGGGCAACCACAATGGTAATCCTTGACCTACCCGTTGCGAAAACATAAAAAGTTCAAGTTCTTTACCTATTTTGCGGTGGTCGCGTTTTTTTGCTTCTTCGAGCATTTCCAAATATTCGTCAAGAAGTTTTTTCTTTGGGAATGTAATTCCGTAAACGCGGGTAAGTTGCTTACGTTTTTCGTCGCCTCGCCAGTAAGCACCTGCTACGCTGAGTATTTTTATTGCTTTAATTAATCCTGTATCGGGTAAATGCGGTCCGCGACAAAGGTCGGTGAAGTTTCCTTGTTTGTAAAAGCTGATTGTTCCGTCTTCGAGTTCGTTGATAAGTTCAACTTTATACTCTTCGTTTTTACTTGTAAAATATTCAAGAGCTTTGTCTTTTGAAACATCTTCGCGATTGTATCGGTTTTTTTGCGAAGCAAGTTCCTGCATTTTTTTCTCAATCTTTACAAAATCGGCATCGGTAATTTGTTTTTCTTCTCCCAAATCAATATCGTAATAAAATCCGTTTTCGATAGCAGGACCTATACCGAATTTAACACCCGGATAAAGTTCTTGCAAAGCTTCTGCCATAAGGTGAGCCGATGAATGCCAAAACGCATGCTTACCTTCTTCGTCTTCCCATTTATGCAATTTTATTGAAGCATCAGTATTTATGGGACGTGTAATATCCCACAATTCTCCGTTTACAGTTATCGACAATACCTCTTTTGCCAAGCGGTTGCTTATGCTTTTTGCAATTTCATATCCTGTAACACCGTCTTCAAATTCTCTAACGCTGTTGTCGGGAAAAGTTATTTTTATCATATTGATTTTTACTTTTTTATTTACAGAACTGCAAAAATAATATTAATTTATATAAGTTCTGTTTTTTGATGTAAAAAATTACTCAAACGATAGTTCGTTTAGTCTTTTTACAAATTCTTCAACTTTTTGTTTAAAAAATATACGTATCTCTTTAAATTGTTTTTTTGCCGGAATTTCTTTGTTTTTTCTCACGGCATTTATTTTTTGCAACAGTTCTCTTTGCATTTCAAGAGAGTCGGAAATAATTTTAGCCAATTCATCGTGATTTTTATCAGGAAACAGGTAGTTGTAAGTAAAACACTCAATTATTATTTCCGATGTTACAAAACTTATGTCCTTTTTAAGATTTCTGATATTTGCCATAACTTTTTAATTGATTATTGTCTATTGAATATTGGTTATTGTTCGTCGTGAAAATACAGTTTGTAAAATTTCAAACCCTTTGTATTGTCAAATCCTTTTTCGATATAATCGGGATTTGAATGCACATAGATATGAAAATTTTTGTCAAGTTTGATAACACTTCTGAAATATTTTTTTCCTTTTTTCAGAGCAGGTTCCGAAAGCTCAAAACTGTCTATTTGCGATAAATTATGTTGAACTTCAAATTCTTGCTTATACTCTTCAAAGGCTTCGCTTATCTCTTTGTCGCCAATAATATCAGATTTAAACTGCTCATTATCAAATACTTTATTATTATTAAAATACGCTTCAGCTCTTTTTACAAATGCCACTTGCTCTTGCTTGTCAACATTGTTAGGTTCTGTTAATACGCTTTCGCTGAAACCCTTACAAATATCCATTATCTGTTGAGTTTGATAAAATTCATTCTCACGCGGCATTATTTGTAAAAAATCGTTACGCCAATACGCTGCTTCAACCGAACGGTTTGCTGTATCAACAATTGAAATTTTATATCCTATATCGTGTTCGGTATTAAAAATCAAACACCCTTTGTCAAGTTTTTTTATGTTTATGCCGTTAGCGTAGTCCACTTCAAAATTATCGTCTTTTTGATAAACACGTATATAAGTATCTTTTGTTTCTGATTTAAAAAGCCCGATTGCATCCACCACTTCGTCATCAATCATAATATCCGAAAAACGAACCACGTAAAATTCCCCTGTTTTAATTTTCGGGTGATTAGAACTTTCATAAAGTCTGTTAGCTAAATTAACCGACTGTTCGTAAAAATTGTCGGGATTGTCGAAAATTTGCCCGATATAGTTGTAAACTTCATTTAACTGTAAGTCGGATTCATGTGCAAAACCAAAAAAATATTCCGATTTAAACTGACTCAAGAAATATTGTTTTAAAATATCTTCAACAGTATTATCGTGAATATTCATTTCACTTTTCGACAATTTTACACCTTCGTCTTCGGTGCGGTTGCCTATATTGTGAACAACTATTTGATTTAAACTTACATCGGTAAAGTTAAACATAATTGTGTGTTTTTTAATTTTGCAAAGGTAAGTATAATTTGTGATTGATTTTAAAATATTTTATTTGTTCTTAAATCTGCAAGACCTAACAGGTTTTTGTTTGATTATTAATTTGTTAAAAAAAATACAAGTCCGATTATTTTAATAAAACCTGTCAGTCCGATTATTTGAAATAATGGGTTCTACCATTAATTTAGTGGACAATTAAAAGCTAAATATCCAAACCTTCCAGGTTTTTAAAACCTGGAAGGTTTAATAATTATCTTTGTTATAGTATTTTAATATTTTTATTCATTAAAAAAATAAATCCTAAGTATTTTAAATTATCCATTAAAATAACAGTAGAACCAAATAATGAATATTATAAAAATTCTTACGGATATAATAGATTATAAATTATTTAAAAAGAATGTTCATTTTACAATTTTAAGATATAACTTTGTTTTAATGTTTCTGCATTAAAAATATTCAAATGAACAGATATATATTTATATTATTTATTTTTTTTACAATAAGAGCGGTATCGCATCCATTGCATCTTACCGTAACAAATATTGATATTTCGGGCGAAACCGTTACTGTTGCCGTAAAAATTTTTATTGATGATTTTACCTCTGCCGTAATTAAAAGTAATAATTTGCAAAATGACTTTAATCCGCTGTCGGATGATACGGTGACAAATCAAGAAATTGTTAAATACATAAAAAATAATTTTAAAATATCGGTAAACGGAAACTACGTATTATTAAAATATTTAAAAAAGAAAAAGGAAGAACTTGCAGTATGGGTTTATTTTAGCGGAAAATGCAGTGATTCTGCCGATAATTATTCAATAGAAAATTCACTTTTATGTAATCTTTACGGCGACCAACGCAATATGGTGATAATTGACCGGAATAATAATGAAAAAGGATTGGAGTTTTCGCTGACCGATACGAAAAAAACCGTTACTTTTGGCAAGTAAACAGTGTTTGCATTTTAAATTTATAATGAAAAGATATTTATACATATTATTAATATTACTTTCGGTTCGCAGTTTTGCTACGCACAACAGGGCGGGGGAGATTACTTATAAACAAATATCCGATTACACATACGAAATAACAGTTGTAACTTTTACAAATACCAAACCCACATCAGACGGAACAATTCCCGCTGACCGTCCGCAATTAAATATCGATTGGGGTGATGGCACTTCATCGGTAATCAACAGAATTGTTTATTACGATTTAGGAAATTATTACCGTAAAAATATTTATGTTGCAACACACACTTACGCAGGAGCATCTACTTTTGAGATATTGGTTGAAGACCCTAACAGAAACGAAGGTGTAGAGAATATTCCCAATTCGATAAATGTAGTATTTTCAATTAAAACAGTTTTACAAATAAACCCCGCGTTGGGATTTAATAATACGCCGATTTTGCTTAATCCGCCTGTTGATAAGGCGGCTGTAAATCAGGTGTTTATACATAATCCTGCAGCTTACGACCCCGATGGCGACAGTTTATCTTATGAAATGACCATATGTCTTGGTGAAAATGGTGATCCGATACCAAGTTATACTTTTCCGGAAAGTAAAAACCGACCTATTTATATTGATACAGAGGGAAATATGGTGTGGAATACTCCTGTGAAAGCAGGTATTTACAATGTAGCTTTTAATATTTATGAATGGCGGCACGGAATAAAAATAGGAAAAATTACCCGTGATATGCAAATAGAGGTTTTTGACAGTGATAATAAACCTCCTGTAATTGATACTGTGTATTCTGTTTGTGCCATTGCAGGCGAAACTGTTCAGTTTGAAGTAAAAGCACACGACGATGCGAATGAAACAATTACGCTTACAGCAACAGGCGGAGTGTTTGAGATAGAATCACCGGCTGTTTTTACATCAACACCACAAAAAGGAACTGTTACAGGCACCTTTTCATGGAATACCGAATGTTTGCATGTGCGTAAGCAACCTTATAAAATTGTTGTTAAAGCTACCGACGATAATTCTGAAGTAAACCTTGTTGACCAACAAAGTGTTGATATTACGGTTGTAGGTGCTTCGCCGCAAAATCTGCAACTTACATCTACAAATAATACTATACAACTTATTTGGAATAAATATTCGTGTGATAATCATACGGGATTTAATATTTACAGAAGTGTGAACAGTTATGGTTTTACTCCCGATAAGTGCGAAACAGGAGTTCCCGAATATACGGGATTTGAAAAAATTGCGTTTATTGATAACCCTGATGCCACAATGTTTTTAGATAATAACAACGGTAAAGGACTTAATCAGGGATATGAATATTGCTATATGATAACTGCAGTATATGAAGGCGATTTAGAAAGTATGGCATCGGAAGAAAAATGCACGGAGCTGGTTCGTGGAACGCCTATTATTACAAATGTTAGTGTCACCAAACACGATGAAACAGGCGGAGAAATTTATCTGGCTTGGTCGAAACCGATTGATTTTGACTTTACACAATATCCGGGCAACTTGGTTTACATTGTAAAACGAGCCGAAGGCATCTGGGGAACCGATTATATTACCGTTGATACTCTTTATAATTTCAACAGTGACACCATTTATTACGATAAAGATATTAACACTCTCAACAGCGGTTACAGTTATAAAGTTGAAATTCATAACCCTGCCGGACTTACCGAATTGCCTATGACGGCAAGTAGTATTTTGCCTGATTTTTATGGTGAAAATCACAAACTTACTATTACGGCAACAGGAAATACACCTTGGATAAATTACGGATTTACATTTTATCGAAAAAACAGCAATAATATTTTCGACAGCATAGGATTTTCACAAACGGGAACTCTTGTTGACAGCGGTTTGGTAAACAAAGTGGAATATTGCTATATGATTAAAACATCGGGGCATTATAACCTTGGCGGGATAATAAATCCGATAATCAATATTTCGCATCGAAATTGCGGAATACCCATTGATACTATTCCGCCTGCTCCGCCTATTTTATATGTAAATTCCGATTGCGATGCTTATGTAAATACACTTACGTGGACACTTAACAGCCCGAAGGAAGAGATTATGAAATACTTTGTTTATGGAGCACAATCTTTTGAAAGTGATTTTGTGCTTATCGATTCGGTGCTTAATCACGATAGTTTGAGTTATAAACATATTTTAAAAGATGTAATATCAGGATGTTATGCAGTAACGGCAGTTGATTCAAGTTTAAACGAAAGTAAATTTTCAAATATTGTTTGTGTCGATGTATGTGATTATTACAAACTGCCGAATGTTTTTACACCCAATGGTGATAATATCAATGATTTGTTTATACCGATAACCCCGCCTGAAATGATAGACCGATATATTGATAAAATTGATATGAAAATATTTTCGCGGTGGGGAAATATGGTGTATGAAACTACAAATCCGCATATTAAGTGGGACGGGAAAGATAAACAAACGGGTAAATTGCTTAAAACGGGAGTGTATTATTATACTTGTGATGTTTACGAAAAACGAATATCAGGCATCGAACATAAAATTTTAACAGGATTTATTCATATTTTTTACGATAAAGATAGGGGAAAAGAGTAGAATAATGATATAATGAAATTTAATTGAGAATTGAAAGTTGAAAATTGTTTAATAAACTTATAAAACAGATATATTTTAAGTTAGTTGTAAATAATTAAACGTATGAGAAAAAATAATTGCAATTATATCCCTTTGATAATAAGTGTTTTGATTTTATTGGTATATCATATTTTCGGGTATATCGGGCATTTTGGATACGACGATATGCATTATGCCGAAATATCGGCTCGCTTGCTTAACGGCACTATTAATTTTAACGACCATTTTTCATTTCGCTTTCCGTTGATATTGTTAACATCATTATCATATTTTATATTTGGCATTTCTGATTTTGCGTCATCATTGCCTGCATTAATTATATCGGTATTGACATTGATTCTTGTTTTTGATATTTTAAAAAAAGAGGGAATAAAACAACTTATAATAGGGTTGTCTTTGGTTGTTTTATCAAATTGGTATATTTTTTATTCCGATAAACTTATGACCGACATTTATCTTACGTTTTTTGTTATGTTGTCGGTTTATATAATTTATAAGTATAAGTTTTCTTATAAAAATAAAAATACGGTTATTTATTCCGCTTTGTTTGTTTTGTCTTTATTGTTAGGGTTTTCGATAAAAGGAACTGTTGTTTTGATTTTTCCTTTGTTGATTTATTATTTTATTGTTGATATTAGATTTAAGCGAGATATTAAATTTTGGAAATTCACTGTAATTTTCGGGATAGTGGTACTGATATTTTATTTTATTGTAGTTTGGGCACTTACGGGAGATTTTTTGAAACGTTTTGATGCTATTGCTTCAAACAGTTATTTGAATTTGTGTAGTTACAGTAAACAACCGTTTAAAATCTTATTAAAAAGAATAGGATATGAGTTTTTTTCGATGATGATTTATCAGATGATGGCGACAGGATTTATTTTTGTTATAGCATCGGTTTTCGATAAAAATTCATTTAAACATTTTAAACTTGACAATGCATACTCATTTTTTTGGAGTTCGTCGGTTATTCTTTTGTTGTCGTCAAATTTTATGACAATATCTTTAACATCGTATTCGCCCATGTGTATCGACCCGCGTCATTATCTTTTTTTAATTCCGGTGGTTGCAATACCCGCTTCATCGTTGATAATTAAATTTATTGAAACAAAGCGGTTTAGGTTTCATATTTTGGCTGTGTCAATAGTAATTTCCATTATCTCATATTTTATTTTGAAAGAATCTTTTTGGCAACTGTATTTTCCTTTGACAGTGCTAATTGGTGTGTATATTTTGGTAAAACCAAAACCTGTTTTTCAAAACCTGTTTTTGGCTGTATTTATAATTATAATAGGTGTAAAACCTTATAATATGATTAAATATGCACAAAAGATAAAGTATAACGAGCAAAAGAGAATTGTTTATGATAATATTTTAAATAAAAAAGGAGATTATACCGTAATTACCAATGTTGTGCAAAAACGATTGTGTAATTATTACGCTGGCTTCAATACCGATAATATCAAATTTATTAGCTACGACCAATTTGTTTTTGATTCGTTGGACATATCGCATAAAATATTGTTATTAAATTGGTATTCAAGATATTTATCGGGACAAGATTACAGTGAATTACCTTATTTTGCTCGCAATGCAGGTAGTAACAATAAGCTTATTTATGAAAATAAAGATTTGAATATTGCTATTTATGAGATGTCTGATTTTAACATTCCTGAAATTAACGGCAAAAAGTTGTTTTATTCTTTAAATGATTTTGAAAATAATACAAAGTATTGGAAGCAGAATGACAATAATATTACCGATAAAGTAAAATATTCAGGCGATAAATCGTATGGATTTTCAGAATATTCGGCAACATTTCAGTATCCGATTGATTCAATGGAGTTTAGCAAAAATAAAACATTGCTTATCAGATGTAATTTATTTTGCAATTTTGATAATAAAACAGATGCTAAAATAGTTGTATCGGTTGAAGATACGGTAAATTCTTATTTTTGGAAAGGTATTAGTATAAGTAAATATATCAGAGCTTATTCTAATTGGTGGAAAGTTCCTTGTGAAGTTGAGATAAATAGTAACGATATTAAAAAAGGGTCTGTTTTGAAAATTTATTTGTGGAATGCTAATAAAAAAACAGCTTATATTGATGATTTTAAAATTGAAATTTATGAGTTAGAAGAGAGAAACCGGAAATTAGAAGATAGAGACTAGAGACTAGAAGATAGAGACTAGATACTAGATACTAGATACTAGAGATTAGATGCTAGAGGTTAGAGACTATAATTAGCCGTTTATCAATTTAACAGTCTAACGTCTAATAGTCTAGAAGTCTAATGTCTAATAGTCTAACAGTCTAACAGTCTAACAGTCTAGCAGTCTAACAGTCTAATAAAAATATTAACTATGCGAATAAATATTATAATACTGTTTTTAATGTTACCGGTTGTTGGGTTTTCACAAATCAGCAGTTCAAATTATTTGCTGATAATGAAAGCATACAACGGTAGTAATCAAAGTAAAAAAGCACTTGATTATTACAACAACAATCTTTCAACTGTTAAAAACACCGATTTACAGATGGTTTTGGGACAAACATATTATATGCTTGGAGATTACAAACAGGCGGCAACAATTTTTTATGAAATAAACAAAACCAACGAAAAACAAGCAAACTATGAGTTAGCCTGTTGTTATGCACGCATGGGAAAGGCTACACAGGCAACTAAACATTTGCAAGCATATTTGCAACAGCGTAATAAAAAAATGCAGCGAACAATAAAATCCGATGAGGCATTTGAAAATATTGAAAACACAAAAGAGTGGCGAGATTTGTGGCAAACCGATTACTATTCGAAATACGATTTGATGTTTGAAGATGCACAATACGAATACGACCACAAAGATTATGAGGCGGCACTTGAAATTATTGATAAGCTGAATGCTATTCGCAAAAGTATGGTAAAGGCTTACGAACTGAAAGCTAAAATTTATTTGCAAACCGGTGAGTATGAAAATGCATTGACAGCAATAAATACAGTAATAAAAAAGAGAAACAAAGTGTCCGATTATTATGCAGTTAAAGCTGAAGCTGAGATTAATGCCGAAAAAGCAAAGAAAGCACTAAAAAGCATACAAACGGCAATAAGCCTTGATTCTACCGAAATTGATTACTATTTTATCAGAGCAAAAGCATACTTAAAAGTAGGACGAACTGCTAATGCAAAAGCTGATTTGGAATCGTTGATGAATATTGTGAAAGATTTTAAAATTTATAATCTTGCAGGTGAAATATATTTTGAATCGGGCGACTATCAAAATTCGCTGAAAGCTTACAATAAATGCATAGAAACGGAAAAATACAATCCTGATGTGTATATTGCACGCGGTAATGTTTTTGCAAAAATTTATGCTTATGAATTTGCCGAAAAAGATTACACTATGGCTTTGGATTTTTATCCTTTCAATGGTGAGTTGTATTACAAGCGGGGAATGGCACGCCGTCAACAAAATAAATACGATGCGGCTTGCAGCGATTTTTACAAGGCTTTTAAATATAAATATATGAAAGCCGATGATGCCATTCGTCGATATTGCCGATAAAATGGGAGATAGGACTATTGTTTTCAGAGGCAAATGCAAGTAGAATTAGTTTAATGAACATCACATTTTTTTTATGATAAACTTACTTTTATGTATTCTTTCGTCAACATCAATAATGGTGTTGTTTAAAATTATCGAAAAACAAAAAACAGGACTTTTCTCACCGATAGTTATCAATTATATTACTGCTTCGTTTTTGGGATTTGTAATAAGCAATATTTCGCCTTTGCAATCGGCACAAGCAGTTCCGTTGTGGTTGTATTTTGCAATTATTATAGGAGCATTGTTTATCGGCAACTTTTTTTTAATCGGTTTGTCAACACAAAAATCGGGTATAGCCGTTACTACCATTTCGGTAAAAATGTCGTTTGTTATTCCTGTGGCATTCAGCATTATATTGGATGTTAACGATAATTTCAGTTTTACAAAATTAATATTGATAGCACTTGCGGCTGTAAGTGTATATTTGGTAGTGTCGCCCGATAGAGGCATAAAAAACGATACAGCAAATCATATTTTACCTGTTATAATATTTTTCAGTATAGGAATACTTGATTCGGTGGTGAAATATTCGCAATATCATTTTATTGATTCCGAAGAGTTTTCGTCGTTATTCAGTAGTATTAGTTTTTCCGTTGCCGGGATAATAGGCATAGTGGCAATATTTTTTAATAAGCGAAACTTACACTCATTTATGAAAATAAAAACGTGGATATTGGGAATATTGCTGGGAGTGGCAAATTTCGGATCGCTTTATTTTTTTATAAATGCACTTAATTCATTGAAATTTAACAACTCAATAGTATTGGGGATAAACAGTATAGGAATAGTGGTATTGTCGGTTTTGGCAGCAGTGTTGCTTTTTAAAGAGCATTTTTCAACACAAAACAAAATAGGTTTAACTTTGGCAATATTAGTATTGATTTTTGCAGTTTATAATTTGTAAAATAAAAATAAAATGACAGAATACACCGATAAATATAAAACAATAGTCAAAGAATCGGAAGGAGTTTATAAAGAAAAAGGCAGTAAATTTTATGCATTTGCCTATCCCGTAACATCCGAAGAACAGATAAAAGAGATACAAAAAAAACTGCGGAAAAGATATTACGATGCACGCCACCATGTATATGCATTTAGGCTTGGAGCCGATATGAAAACATTTCGCAGCAGCGACGACGGCGAACCGTCAAACTCATCGGGACCACCCGTATTGGGACAAATACAATCGCATGAGCTTACTAATATCTTAATTGTGGTAATACGATACTTCGGAGGAACAAAACTTGGTATTCCCGGACTTATAAATGCTTATCGCAGTGCAGCAGTCGATGCCATTGCCAATAATATTATTGTTGAAAAATACGAACAAGATGTCTTTACTATTGAATATGGTTATTCAGTAATGAATGATGTAATGAAAATATTGAAAGATGAAAATCCCGAACAATCAAATCAAGTTTTTGACAATACATGTCGAATAACGTTATCAATAAGAAAACAAAACGGTGAAAAATTAAGAGAAAAACTTTTAAAAATCAGTGGAGTGTCAATTTTATGAAAAGTAAACAGCAAAGATACGAAAAAGAAAGTAATATATCCATAGCTTAAAAATTAATATTTTACAAGTTTCTTGTTTATATTTGTCCAGTTTATTTAATTCTCAACACTAATATCAACTAGATGAAAAACAGAAGCTTAGTTTCCATTGATGACTACACCAAAGAAGAGTATTTAGAAATTCTGAGGGTAGCAGCCGAATTCGAAAAACAACCGGTGCAAAACATTTTAGAGGGAAAAGTTATTGCAACACTTTTTTTTGAACCATCTACCAGAACTCGTTTAAGTTTTGAAAGTGCAGTAAACAGATTAGGCGGCAGAATTATCGGTTTTACCGACGCTGCATCGTCAAGTGTCAAAAAAGGCGAATCGCTGAAAGATACTATTCTTACGGTAAGTAACTATTCCGATTTAATAATTATGCGTCATCCGCTCGAAGGAAGTGCTCGATACGCCAGCGAAGTGAGTCCTGTGCCTGTTATTAATGCCGGCGACGGAGCTAATCAACATCCTACACAATGTTTACTCGATTTATATTCAATACAAAAAACACAGGGAACGCTCGAAAATCTTAAAATATCGTTGGTAGGCGACCTTAAATACGGACGAACAGTTCACTCGTTGCTTATGGCAATGTCAAATTTTAATCCTACATTTAACTTTATTGCTCCCGACGAGCTTAAAATGCCCGATGAATATAAAATATTCTTAGATAAAAAAGGTATTAAATATACCGAATATTCAGACCTTGCCGAAAATATTAAAGATTCGGATATTGTTTATATGACAAGAGTTCAGCGTGAACGTTTTGCCGACCCGTTGGAATACGAAAAGGTTAAAAATGTATATATTCTTAAAAATCATATGCTCGAAGGAACAAAAGAAAATCTTAAAATATTGCATCCGCTTCCGCGAGTAAACGAAATTGATACTGATGTTGACACCAACGAAAAAGCATACTATTTTCCGCAGGCTCTCAACGGAGTATTTACGCGTCAGGCTATTATGGCTAAAATATTAGGTTTAAAATAGCAGTAATAATTAATTTTAGTCATAAAATTTATTGTCGATAATTTAAAAAATCAGTTATGAACAAAGAAGATAAAAAATTAAGCGTTTCGGCTATCGAAAATGGAACAGTAATAGACCATATCCCTGCTCAAAATTTGTTTAATGTTATTTCAATTTTGGGACTCGACAGAATAACAGAAAATAGAGTAACTTTTGGAACAAATTTTAAAAGTGATAAACTTGGTCGTAAAGCAATTATTAAAGTAGCCGATAAATATTTTGAAGATATTGATATTGATAAAATTGCTTTGGTAGCCCCTCATGCTAAATTGAATATTATTAAAGATTACGATGTAGTTGAGAAGCGTGAAGTAAAGGTTCCCTCTGAAATTAAGGCTATTGCCAAATGTATGAACCCCAAGTGTATTACCAACAACGAAAATATCACAACAAAATTTACCGTAATAGATAAAGGAAACAGCATTTCGTTGAAATGTAACTATTGCGAAAAAATTACCGACCAAGAACATTTGGAGATAATTAGATAAAGCGTAGTAAATTTTGAATAAAAGCGACAACTATTTTTTAATAGTTGTCGCTTTTTTTATAAAAAAAGGTAGGGCGATTTTAAATCTTATTGTTTAATAGATATAAAACCAAATAGAGTTACAGTATTGTAAATTTATATTCATAATTTTGCATTAGCTTATAAACTAATAAACTACTATAACTATGAAAAATATATTTTTAATTATTGCAGTTTTAGGTCTGTTTATGCAACTTTCGGCACAAGAAATTAAAGTTTCATCAACTTGTTCATTTTCTACTTATAATGCATTTAGCAGCAATTTCGGCTATGTTGTGGGATACGATTTTTTTAACAATTCAAAAAGCAGAAGCGGAGTTAGTTTTACTCAAACTTTTAATAATACAAATTATAGCGGTTCTTATTTCTATGACGCCTACGGAGAAACATATTATTATAAGATAGAGCCTGAAAATCAGCGATTGGGATTGTATTTTGACTATGGATATAATTTATCGAATAGTGTTAATCATAGTATTTTTATAGGCTTTAAATTAGGATTGAATTTTTTGTATTTTGACGGAATAATTCATGAAAGAAAATATAAAGAATCGGAATATACAACATATAATTCGAATGGACGTTGGGAAAATAATAAATTCGGTGCAGGAGTTATTTTTGAATATAATAAAAAAATAACAGATAAAATTTCAATATATGCATCAGTTGAACCTGAGGCTGTTTTTTACCGAAGACTTTATGCATCTAGTGACATGAATCCTCCCATGATAGGATTTATTAATTTCAATTTGGGTATTAAGTTTAACACCAAACATTAATTTAGTATTGTATTTACAATAACGTTACTCCCTGTTTATATCTTTTGTAAATTATATTTTAGCAAAATAAAAAACTCTGATTATCTTTGCCGGAAACATGAATTGGCAAGATGATATTTATGAAAAGAAATATAAAAATTAAACAGTGGATTTTTGCTTTTATTATAGCTTTGGCATTGGCTTGGATTGTAAAAGGACTGTTTTTTCAGTCGTTTACAATAAAGTCGTATAAAATGGAAAAAACAGTATTGAAAGGTGATTATATTTTTGTAAATAAACTTATTTACGGAGCACGAATGCCTGTTGCATTATTATCATTACCTTTTTTCCCTTCGGTTTACACCGATGTTATTACTTTGCCGTATTTACGAATGCCGAGTTTCGGTAAAATAAATCGTTGTGATGTTATTGTTTTTAACTATCCGCTACAATTTGACCCGCCGACAGACAAAAAAGATATAATGATTTCCCGATGTATCGGATTACCGGGAGACACCGTAAGGATTACTAAAAAGAATATTTTTATTAATAATCAATTTACAGATTGTTCTGAGTTAAAACAATTCAATTTCAGAATAGTGGCAAAAAACGGAAAATTACCCGATTCTTTTACAAAAAAATATAAAATAAATCAAGGAGGAATTGTTTCTGATATAGGAATATATGACTTCCCGCTTGATTCTATAAAACTCGAACAGGTAAAGCATGATGATAATGTAAGATATATAAGGGAGTTAAAAGATTTTCCGGGGGAAAGTTCACGATTTATTTTTCCTGTTGGAAATTTTTACGCTTTTAATAAAGACTATTTCGGACCTGTAATAGTTCCTTACAAAGGGCAAACAATAAAATTGAATGCCAAAACACTTGAAATGTATAAAACTTTAATTGTAGAATACGAAAAAAACAGATTTGAAATAAAAAATCACAAAGTATATATAAATAACATACCTCAAACAACTTATACAATAAAAAACAACTATTATTTTGTTGTTGACGATAATCGTGATAATGCTAAAGATAGTCGTTATTGGGGGTTTTTGCCCGAAAGTCACATAATAGGCAAGGCTTCTTTTGTATGGTTTTCGTATGATTTAGACAATAAAAAAACAAGGTGGAACAGGATTTTTACATCATTAAATTAAAAATTTGATTTTGATGTAAACCTTAATTCCGCAAGACCTAACAGATTTTATTGGTTATCAATTAATTAAATAATTATACGTTCATTAGTGAAACTTGTTAGAACTCTGATTATTTGGAACAATAAAGGTTACAAAAATTTTCATGGATATATAGATAAAGAAAAGGTATTGTTCTCTAATTTCTAATAATCTAATCTATAGTATCTAGCAGTATAGCTTCTAACAGTCTAACTTCTAATTTCTAGCAATCTGACTTTAATTATTGAACAGTGTTATATAATACATTTTTAAATTAAATTATTATAATATTTTTGTTTTTAATTTGTGGTTTAAAGAAAAAGCTATTGTTTTGTAACAGATTATAAATAATTACTATTATGTCAGCACCATTTCATATAGATGATTTAGATAAAAAAATATTGTCGTTAGTATCAAAAAACGCAAGAGTTCCTTACTTAGAAGTAGCCAGAGAATGCAATGTGTCGGGAGCAGCAATTCATCAGCGAATACAGCGGTTGATAAAATACGGTGTAATTACAGGTTCTGAGTTTATAATTAATCCAAAGTCAATAGGTTATTCAACCTGTGCATATATGGGTATTTATCTTGAAAAAGCAGCTTTGTATAATGAAGTTTTGCAAAAATTAGAATTAATACCCGAAATAGTAGAATGTCATTATACAACAGGTGAATATTCACTTTTTATAAAAGTTGTAACTCGTGATAATGAGCATCTTAAAGATATTTTAGCCGATAAACTTCAAAAAATTGAAGGAATTGAACGAACAGCTACTTTTATTTCTCTTGAAGAAAATTTCAAACGACAATTTCCAATAAAATAATTTAATATTTTAAACTAATATAATATTTCGTTATAAATTCGTGCTTTTGTGACTAAAAATTTAACGAACTATTGTGATAAATAACCAAATTTTAATTTATTTTCTGTTTTATAAGATATTGATTTATATCTTTTCAGAAATTTAAAAGTTTAATTTTGTAGCCTGTTAAATTCATTCAAAAACAGATAAATATTAATTGTTTAATTTTTAAAATTTATATAGATGAAAAGAGATGAAAAAGTCTTTGAGATAATAAACAAAGAATATCAACGACAAAAAAACGGCATTGAGCTTATTGCATCCGAAAACTTTGTAAGTGAGCAAGTTATGGAGGCTATGGGTTCGTGTATGACAAACAAATACGCCGAAGGTTATCCGGGAAAACGTTATTATGGAGGATGTCAGCATGTTGACGAAACCGAACAACTTGCAATAGACCGTATCAAAGAGATTTACGGAGCTGAGTATGCTAATGTTCAGCCTCATTCGGGAGCACAGGCAAATATGGCTGTATTTATGACAGTACTTAAACCCGGCGATACTTTTATGGGACTCGACCTTTCGCACGGAGGACACCTTTCACATGGTTCGCCTGTTAATACTTCAGGAATTTTATACAATGCTGTTTCATATAAAGTAAAAGAAGACACAGGGCTTGTTGATTACGATATGATGGAAGAATTGGCATTGAAAGAAAAACCGAAAATGATTGTAGGCGGAGCATCTGCTTATTCTCGCGAATGGAATTATAAGCGTATGCGTGAAATAGCCGATAAAGTTGGTGCTATCTTTATGGTTGACATGGCTCACCCGGCAGGATTAATTGCAGCCGGATTACTTGATAATCCTGTAAAATATGCTCATATTGTTACATCGACAACTCATAAAACACTTCGCGGACCTCGCGGTGGTATTATTCTTATGGGTAAAGATTTTGATAATCCTTGGGGATTGAAAACGCCTAAAGGAGTTGTTAAAAAAATGTCGGCATTGCTTAACTCAGCAGTATTTCCCGGAATACAAGGTGGACCTCTTGAGCATGTAATTGCAGCAAAAGCCGTTGCTTTTGGCGAAGCTCTTGACCCTTCTTACAAAGAATATCAAGCACAAGTGAAGAAAAATGCTGATGCTATGGCAAAAGCATTTGTGGAGAGAGGATATAAAGTTATTTCGGGAGGAACTGATAATCATTCAATGTTGATTGATTTAAGAACTAAGTTTCCTGAAATTACAGGTAAAGTTGTTGAAAATATTCTTGTGAAAGCCGATATTACCATTAATAAAAATATGGTGCCTTTTGATAGTCGTTCACCTTTTCAAACATCAGGTTTGAGAGTGGGAACACCTGCAATAACTACACGAGGACTTAAAGAAGCAGATATGCCTGTTATTGTTGAGTTTATTGACAGAGTAATTTCAAATGTTGAAAATGAGAAAGTTATTGACGAAGTTCGTAACGAAGTAAATAAAATGATGAGCGACAGACCAATGTTCGCTTGGTAATAACTTTTTATATGATTTTATTTAAAAAAGCTGTCTTTTTAGACAGCTTTTTTAGTTAAAAGCGTAATTTTACTGACATATTTTTAAATTGATGATAGATTATAATTGGTATATTATTTTATTTATAATCGGAGCAGGCTTCTTAGCCGGTTTTATTAATGCTCTTGCCGGTAGCGGGTCGTTAATAACTGTTCCGTTACTTATGTTTTTGGGACTTCCCGCAAATATAGCTAACGGCACCAATCGTATTATGATTTTATTATCGAATATGGTTGGAGTAGCAAGTTATCGCCAACAGAAAGTATTTAAAATAAAAGATAGTTTTAAACTTGCAATTCCTGCTGTTGCAGGAGCTGTAATAGGAGCACAAATTGCAGTTAACATAAATGAACAGGTAATGACTCGTATTATTGGCGGGTTAATGGTTTTTTTGTTGTTTATTATAATTTATAAACCAAGTAAATGGCTTAAAGAACCCGGACAAGATACTGAGTCAAAATTTAATTTTTGGCAATATATAGTAATGTTTTTTGTAGGAATTTATGGAGGTTTTATACAAATAGGTGTAGGTGTATTTATTCTTTCGGGTTTGGTAATGACTGCAGGTTACGATCTTATAAAAGCAAATGCTGTAAAACTGTTGATTATAATGATTTATACAATATTTGCCATTGGAATTTTTATTTATAATAAACAAATAGATTTCCTTGCCGGGATATTATTATCTGTGGGCAGTATGTCGGGAACATTTGTGGCAACAAAAATGGCTGTAGGTAAAGGAGTAAAATTTGTCAGGTTTATATTAATAGCTGTTGTAATTGTTGCTGCAGTTAAGTTCTTAGGTATTTATGAATGGATAGTGGCGGGGAGATAGAGGTTAGAGGTTAGAGAGTAGAACTAAAAGTTTAATATCTAATAGTTTAGTGTCTAATAGTATAACATCCGATTAGTTTAACGTTTGGTAGTCTAATAAAGTATAATTTTAAAAAGATGAGAATAGCAGTTAATGCACAAAAATTGGTAAAAGATAAAATGGAAGGACTTGGTTGGTTTGTTTACGAAACAATGAGTCGTATTGTAAAATCACACCCTGAGCATGAGTTTACATTTATTTTCGGAAAGGGAATAGATGAAGAATTTATTTTTGGCGACAATGTGAAAGCTGTAAATATCGGACCTCCGTTTTTTAGACCTCTTGCTTGGTTATTGAAATTTGAGTTTTTATTACCTCGTTTTGTAAATAAGAATAAGTTTGATCTGTTTATTTCGCCTGACGGATGGAGTTCGAAAAAGATAAAGATAAAAAAAGTTATAGTAATTCATGATATAAATTTTGCTCATTACCCCGAGTTTTTACAAAAATCATTTTACTATTATTATTCATATTTTTTTCCGAAGTGGGCAAATAGTGCTGATAAGATTGCTACTGTTTCAAATTATTCGAAGCAAGATATTGTGAATACTTACAAGATAAACTCTGATAAAATTGACGTATTGTATAATGCAGCAAGTCCTGTGTTTCAACCTGTTTCTACCGAGAAGATTATAGATATACGCAATAAATATACCGCAGGGAATTCCTATTTTGTTTTTGTGGGAGCACTGCATCCTCGAAAAAACATAATAAACCTGTTTAAAGCATTTGATGAATTTAAGAAGACTGACAATCAAAATATTAAATTAGTAATAGTTGGAGAAAAATTTTATTGGAGTAAAGATACCGATAAGGTTTATAATGGTTTAAAATATAAAAACGATATTGTTTTTACGGGTAGATTATCGCAAGAAGAATTAAAGAATGTAATAGCATCAGCTCTAGCACTTACTTATGTTTCTCTTTTCGAGGGTTTTGGTATTCCCATTGTTGAAGCTATGAATTGTGGAGTTCCGGTAATAACATCAAATACAACATCGATGCCGGAGGTTGCGGCAGATGCAGCTGTTACGGTGTCGCCCGAAAATGTTGATGAAATAGCCGAAACAATGAGCAAAATAGCAACAAATAATGATTTAAGACAAAAACTTATTACAGCAGGAAATAAACGAAAAGAATTATTCTCATGGGATAAAACAGCCGAACAGCTTTGGAAAACTGTTGAAACAATTATATGATGAGTTGAAAGATTATAAAGTTGAAAGTTATTTAATGATACAATTATACAATGGTATAATGAATGCTACAATGATGTACTGATGTAATTATTAGTTTAATTTGTAAATAAACTCCTTTGCGACTTAACGTCTTTGCTAGAGTTTTATAACTTACTTTTCTTAACTCCTTAATGTTTAGGTTATTGAAAGTTGAGCGTAGCGAAACAAATAATCCCTTAAATCTTATAAATCTGTGTTTTTTTCCTTGCGTCTTTGCGATAAAAACTCTTATTTTCCTAACCTCTTAATTTCCTTAAAAACCTTAATGTTAAAAAAGACTGAGCACAGCGAAGTCTATTAGTTTCATTTTTAATATTCTAATGTTAAAACGAAGGTTGGAAAACGTAAAGGTGTACGACCATACTTCTCAACAAAATACTTTTTCATATATCAATTATCCGACAAAATAAAGTCTGTCAAACTAAAAATATTTTACTAACTTTAAATTTATTTTTAACTAAAATATTGTGTTATTATGACAGAATTTAAATATCAAAAGCCGTTTCCAATTAAGGAAGACACTACAAAATACAGGCTTTTAACAAAAGATTATGTATCAGTTGTTGAATTCGATGGAAGAAAAATCTTAAAAATTGACCCGAAAGGATTGGAGTTGTTGGCAAAAGAAGCATTTAGTGATGTTTCTTTCTTTTTGCGTCCGGCACATCTCAATAAATTATCTCATATAATTCAAGATGCCGAAGCATCGGACAATGATAGATTTGTAGCTCATACAATGTTGCTAAATCAAGTTGTAGCGGCAGAAGGAGAATTGCCAACGTGTCAAGATACAGGAACAGCCATTGTTATGGGAAAAAAAGGAGAGAATGTTTATACCGGAGCTAACGATGCCGAATATTTATCAAAAGGAATATACGAAACGTATAAAGAGCGAAACTTGCGATACTCTCAGGTAGTTCCGTTTACAATGTTTGACGAAAAAAATACAGGAACCAATCTGCCTGCTCAAATAGATATTTATTCGGAACAAGGCAATAGTTACGAATTTTTATTTGTAACCAAAGGCGGAGGTTCGGCAAACAAATCGTATCTGTATCAGATGACAAAATCGCTGTTGAATGAGGAGAATTTAACTAAATTTGTTAACGAAAAAGTTCGTGAGTTAGGAACAGCTGCGTGTCCTCCGTATCACTTGGCAATAGTAATAGGCGGAACATCGGCAGAAGCTACAATGACAGCTGTAAAAAAAGCATCAACAGGATATTACGATAACTTACCCACCGAAGGGAACGAAGGCGGACAAGCATTCAGAGATTTAGAGTGGGAAGAAAAAGTATTGAAGATTTGCCAAAACAGTGGAATAGGAGCACAGTTTGGCGGTAAATATTTTGTTCACGATGTTAGAGTTATTCGCTTACCGCGTCATGCAGCATCATGCCCTGTGGGTATAGGAGTAAGTTGTAGTGCCGATAGAAATGTTAAAGCAAAAATTACCGAAGACGGTATTTTTCTTGAACAATTAGAAAAACATCCCGAAAATTATCTACCAAAGGAGGCTCCGCATCTTGCTCCGGCTGTCGATATTGATTTAGACCAACCAATGGAAGATATTTTAAAAGAACTATCAAAGCATCCTATCAAAACACGATTGAATTTAACGGGAACACTTATAGTAGCTCGTGATATGGCTCATGCCCGAATTAAGCAAATGCTTGATGAAGGTAAGCCGATGCCTGATTATCTGAAAAATCATCCTGTTTATTATGCCGGTCCGGCTAAAACACCAAAAGGAATGGCTTCGGGAAGTTTTGGACCTACCACGGCAAACAGAATGGATCCGTATGTTGATATTTTTCAAAAACACGGTGGAAGTATGGTAATGCTTGCAAAAGGAAACCGAAGCAAACAAGTAACAGAGGCTTGTAAAAACAATGGAGGTTTTTATCTTGGCAGCATAGGAGGACCTGCTGCCGTACTGGCAAAAAATAGTATTAAATCGGTTGAAGTTGTTGATTTTGAAGAGCTGGGAATGGAAGCAGTAAGAAAAATCAGAGTCGAAAATTTTCCTGCTTTTATCATTGTTGACGATAAAGGGAACGACTTTTTTGAAAATATATAATATGTAAAAAAAGTTTTCATTGTAAATAAAAAAGTAGCTCGATATTATTTTGTATCGGGCTATTTTTTTTTAATAAAATACTATTCTTGTAAAACAACTGAAAAACAATAAACTACAATATAAAAGCTAAACAATAAAATAACTTTCAAAATATAATTATTCGTTTTTAATTTAAAATAATCTTGCATATTAAATGATTTTTATACAATTTGCAGATGATTTTTGTCATGTTTTTATAAAAAATTATGTTTAAAATCTGTTTTTAAATCATGTTTTTATAAAAAAAATCGCATGATATTTGTTTTCGACAAAATAGGGTAAATAAAGGGTTATAAACCCTAAAAGAAATATATATGGATACAAACGGAAAACTTTTTAAGAAATTTCTTGAAAGAGAAGAGAAGATTTTTAATCAGTTTAATACTGAAAATGCAAAAAAACAGCATAAAAAAGGCAAATTAACAGCCAGAGAAAGAATAGATTTGTTATTTGACAAAGACACTTTTGAAGAGATAGATGCTTTTGTTACACCAACAACCATAACAAATAACTTTGGTAAAGTAACAAAATCGTATGGCGATGGTGTTATTGTAGGGCACGGAAAAGTATCAGGACGGTTAGTATTTGCTTATGCACAAGATTTTACCGTAATGGGAGGTTCACTTGGGACGGTTCATGCGAAAAAAATCTCTAAGATTCAAAAAATGGCATTAAAAATGGGAGCACCCATTGTAGGATTAATTGACTCTGGTGGTGCTCGTATTCAAGAGGGAATAGCAAGTCTTGCCGGATATGCCACAATATTTAAAAATAATATTGATTCATCGGGAGTAATACCTCAAATATCAGTAATTATGGGACCGGCAGCCGGAGGAGCCGTTTATTCTCCCGCATTAACCGATTTTATATTTATGACAAATAAAACCAGTTACATGTTTGTAACAGGTCCCAGTGTTGTAAAAGAGGTGCTTAACGAAGATATTACCGATGACGAATTGGGTGGAGCATTGGTTCATTCTAAAAAGAGCGGTGTTGCTCAAATGATGTATGAAGACGAAGAAAACACTATTCAAGGAGTTCGTAAACTGTTAACTTACATACCATCGAATAATTTGGAAAATCCGCCGGTAATTGTAAATCCTGCCGAAGTTTCCGATTATAACGAAAAGTTAAGGGATATTGTTCCCGACGACCCCAATAAACCTTACGATATGAAAGATGTTATCAGCTTAATTGTTGATGAAGATACATTTTTTGAGATAAGTGAAAATTATGCACAAAATATTGTAGTGGGATTTGCTCGTTTAAACGGGAAAACTATTGGAATTGTGGGAAATCAGCCGAAAGTATTGGCAGGAACAATAGATATAAATTCGTCGATAAAAGCAGCACGTTTTATACGTTTTTGCGACTCATATAATATTCCGTTACTTGTATTGGAAGATGTTCCCGGATTTTTACCCGGAGTTGACCAAGAGCATATGGGAATAATAAGAAACGGAGCAAAAATGCTGTTTGCATTTACCGAAGCCACTGTTCCTAAAATTACCGTTATCTTGCGTAAATCATACGGTGGAGCTTATATTGTTATGAACAGTAAAAATATTGGCGGTGACTTTAACTTTGCTTGGCCTACTGCCGAAATTGCAGTAATGGGACCCGATGGTGCCGTAGCTATTATTTATCGTAGAGAGTTAGCTGCTGCCGAAGACCCCGTAGCATTGAAAAAAGAGTTGGTAAAAACTTATCGCGACAATGTGGCTAATCCTTATATCGCCGATGAAAAAGGATATATTGATGAGGTTATTGACCCTGCTGTTACCAGAAAAAAATTAATTGTTGCTTTTGAAGCACTACAAAATAAACATGTTGCCGTTCCGGCAAAAAAACACGGAAATATACCTTTATAAATCCTGTTTATATTGTTAATCAAACTTTAAACAAATGAGTATTAAAAGTATTTTAATAGCCAACAGAGGTGAAATTGCCGTTAGAATTGCAAAAACTTGCAAAACAATGGGAATTGAAACTTGGGGTATCAAAACTTCAACCGAACCGAAGGCTCATTATTTGACTCACGTCGATAAAATTTATGATTTAAGTGATGAATATCCTGAAATATTGGTTTTTTTAGATGTAGAAAAATTAATGGATATTATTAAAGAAACCAAAGTTGATGCTGTTCATCCGGGTTATGGTTTTCTTGCCGAAAATGCATATTTTGCACAACGTTGTATCAGCGAAGGTGTTACATTTATAGGACCTTCGCCCGACGTTATTCACAAAATGGGAAACAAAACTGTTGCTCGTCAAATAGCAACAAAACATAAAATACCGCTGGCAACCGGAACAACTCATAGTATTCGCGATGCCGAAGAAGCAAAAAAAGTATCTGATAAAATAGGCTATCCCGTTATTATTAAAGCTGCATCGGGTGGTGGTGGTAGAGGTATGCGTATTATTCATAAACCCGAGCAACTGGCACAAATGTTCAGACTTGCTACCAACGAAGCCGAAAAAGCATTTAACGATTCATCGGTTTTTATCGAAAAATATATTCAAAACCCAAAACATATTGAGTTTCAGATAATGGGAGATGCTCATGGAAATGTAATTCATCTTGGTGAGCGTGAATGTAGTATTCAGCGTAAGCATCAAAAACTTATTGAAGAAGCTCCATCGCCTGCATTATCACCCGAACTTAGAGAAGAAATGGGTAACACTGCCGTGAAAATTGCAAAAGTTGTTGATTATACAAGTGCCGGAACTGTTGAGTTCTTACTTGACGAAAACAACAACTATTATTTTATGGAAATGAATACCCGTATTCAGGTTGAGCATCCGGTAACGGAAATGATTACAGGTTTAGACCTTATTGAATTGCAGATACGAGTAGCACAAGGAGAAAAACTTCCGTTAAAACAAAAAGATGTAAAACTAAACGGTTGGGCTATTGAATGCAGGGTTAATGCCGAAGATGTTCAAGCCGGATTTTCACCATATTTGGGAACAATCGAGAAAATGGTATTGCCGTCAGGCGAAAACATTAGAGTTGACAGCGGCGTAGTTGAAGGAGATTCTATATCGCCGAATTTCGATTCGATGATTGCCAAACTTATTATTTGGGGCGAAGACCGTCAAACTGCAATAAAAGAAACAAAAAAAGCTCTTAATAAACTTTGGATTAAAGGACTTAAAACTACCGTTCCATTTTTTAAAACAGTGTTAAACAATGAATCGTTTAAATGCGGAACATTTACAACATCGTTTATTGAAACAGAACTCGAAAGCATGCACGAAAGCAACGAAGATGAAGAAGTTCTTGCCGCATGGTTTGCCACTCTGCAATATATAATCGAAAGAGAAAAAGAAGCACAAAAACAAGTTGATTTTGAACAAGGTAAAAATATCAATCCGTGGGTGCTTAATAAAAGGTTGAAATCCTTTTAATTATTTAAATTTAAAGTTATATTTATGTTTACAGAACTAAAGGAGATAAAAGAAATGAGATTTAGCCGTAGTTCAAAAAAAGAGATAAAAAAACTTATTGCAGTAAATTTACAACGCAAAAAGTTTGAATTTCCGCTTCCTTTCTCTGATGTGTTAAAAATTAACGGTAAAGAGAGTGAAGTTGTTATTAAAGAAGACGACAAGCACGGAACATATCTTTTATGGAAAAATAAAAAATATCCTGTTGAAGTTATTTATAAAAGTCAAAACAGATATGAAATTCTTTTAAACGGTATTTCATATACATATAGTGTTGAAACACCGACTTCATACAAGCGTTTGAAATTTTTATCATCGAAAGCAGGCTCTAAAAAGAATGAGAATATTGAAGCCCCGATGCCGGGTAAAATAGTTGATATTCTTGTTGAAGAAGGAGCAGATGTGAGAGCCGGAGAACCGATTTTGATATTGGAAGCTATGAAAATGCAAAATGAAATTCAAGCTCCGATAGCCGGAAGAATTAAGAAAATAACTGTAAAACCGGGACAAAATGTATTGAAAGACGACCTTATGGTTGAAATACAAATAGGAAAATAGATTATTTATACTCGTAAGAGTTTTTTAATCTCAGGGTGAATATTTAATAATTTGTAAAATTCACCCTGAGATTTTTATTTATCCGCAACCTCCTTCTACACCTTTCTTTCTGCGTTTTTTAACTACTTTCTTGTGTTTTTTGGTAGTTGATGTTCCTACAGCTCCGGCTCCGGTAGTTTCTTTTACTATCTTTGCATAATCATACAAAGCCGAATCTTCGTTGTAAATACCGTTGCTCAACGATAAAGTATCAATAATATGATTTTTTATAAAAGAATATCCTCCCAACGATACTTTTATATTATTATAGCCTAACTGTTTAAGTTCGGTATAAGTATTCATTGCTTGATGAGAACCTTTACAATAAAGTATTTTTGTAATAGAACTGTTTTTTAAAATTTCCTGATATTCAGGATTAAAAATATCCTTTGCAGGAATATTAACAGCACCTTTAACATGCCAAGCAATAAACTCTTGCGGTGTTCTTATATCCACAAAAAGATAAGTTGCCGAATCGCTTTTAAGAATAATATCGGCTAACTCTTTCGCCGATAAAATATCTGCCTTCGATATTACGGTATTTAATGTTTCGTCAAGCGATAGTGTATATTTCAATTTATTGTCGGTATTGCAACTTGCCAGTAAAATTGCAATTGTCAATATTAATAAGTATCTCATAAGTTTAACTTTTTTTTTATTAAAAAATATTTTATCCGCAACCTCCCTCTACACCTTTCTTCCTGCGTTTTTTAACTACTTTTTTATGCTTGGACTTTCCTGTATTATCTTGCTCTACGGCAGAGCCGCCGCCAAAATACAAACTCAATCCTTTTTTTAATTCATACAAAGCCTCATCGTTTTTATCATAAAATTTATCATTATAAACAGGCTTTAAAACATCTTCAACCCACGCATTCAGCCCGCCTCGCATTACTAAATTATTTGTGTATTCTTGTCGTTTACACAATATCCACGCTTGGTCGGCAGTTAAAGTTCCGTTTGAATACAATATTGCACTATACACATCCTGTCCCAAATAATCTTGATAGGCAGGTAATAGTATCGAATCCAGAGGTATATTTATAGCTCCGGGTAAGCTGAATTTATTAAACTCTTTGGCAGGACGAACATCAATAAGCATTATCGACGGATCTTTTTCTACCAATTTTTTGGCAACTTCCTCAACCGAAATATACCTTGTTTGTTCAACAATATTTTTATGCAATATCTCGGGAGAAGTCTCTTCTTTGATATTGGTTTTAATATTAGTAAATGCTAAAAATATACCCACTATAATTAAAACCGACACCGGTAACATATATTTTTTGTTCATATCAATTAATTTTTAGATTGTGAGCATTAATAATCAACATCCTTAATTTTCAACTTTTTCTTAATGGTATCCACCATCCAAAACGCAAATAGTCCGAAAAATATAAATCCGAGAACAGCAATACCGTCAGTCACTCCCAATAATTCTCCCATTTTTACTTTTCCTATTGAGGTGCTGTTTCGCAAGTTTTCCCAAAGAGCTTCGTATGTGAAAGTATAAAATGTAATACCTAAAATAATTCCTCCGACAAATGCCATTGCATCAATTTTGCCGATAGCTGCTGCACATACACTGGTTCCCGGACAAAAACCTCCGATTATAAAACCGAGTCCCATTATCATTCCACCTACTATTGTCGGTAAAACAAATGTTGTGGGCATCCATATTGCCGAAAAGTCGATAATACCAAATTGGTTTAAAACTAATAATCCTACAGCAGCAACAATAGCCGCAGTAAAAAATACTTTTAATACAACAAAATCGTATCCGTAAAAAACACCTGCAAGTTTTCGTGATGAAGAAAAACCTGCTCGTTCAAGAACCCAACCAAATCCTATTCCTATAAAAAAGGCTGCTATCATGTTCCATTCACTTCCTTGTTCAAATATTGGTGCCATATTTTAATATTTATTATTGTCTATTTATTAATTTTATATCCACAATTTTCTAAAAAACCATGCAAAAACATATCCTGTTCCGAAAATAGCTCCGGCAGCTATAAATCCCGAAACCGACATTACCGCCATTCCGCTTAATGCTGCTCCCGATGTGCAACCTCTGCCAAGTTGCGAACCGATACCAAAAAGCATTCCCCCTATTATTGCCATTATAATTCGTGTTTTTGATGTTATTTTTGGCGAATGTTCAACTTTTAGTTTCAGCCTTCCGGCAAATGCCCCCGAAATTATACCGCCAACCAATACTCCGAGCATCTCAAATACCAACCACGATTTCATGGGCAAATGCCCCAAAGATAAGTATCTGCTGAAAAAGTGTGAATTTTGCGAATATTCGGGTGCTGTTTTTACAACAACAGTTGCTACCGTATCTTTAAAAGCACCGCTTGCTCCCAATCCTTCGCCGCTGAAAATAAAAGCAGCTATAATTACAAGTCCTAAAATTGTTCCTGCTAAATAGGGATTCATATATTGTTTACTCTTATCCATAATCTGTATTTTAAATTATTTCAATTAATAAAGATAGCGTGTTATTTGTCCTGCATCTACCATAATAAATCTGAATAATAGCCCGCCTGCAAGTATAAATAGTGCCGAAATTGAAGCCGGAATTTTATATCCGAAAAGTTCCATTATTTCAAGAAAAGCCGGAAATACAAGCCCCATTGCAACAACTCCTATCCAAAATATTACTGTAAATTCTCCACCCAAAAACAATTGTGCTGCTTCTATTTGAACGGCTGAACTTGCCATAAAACCCATAAACAGGTGAATTATAAGAAACAGTTCAACGGCTATCAACATCAGGTCTATCTTACTGAAATTAACTTTTTCAATATGGGTTTTTGCAATCCACATTATAGCTGCTGCTCCCGTTGACAATCCCGAAGTTAAAAACAAAGGTCCTAAAATTGATGTGTTCCATAACGGACGAGCATTGAATGCCGATAATAGTATTCCGGTATATACTCCGAGTATAATACTTAAAAATATATTTGACCAAGCTAATGCTTTACGTTGTTTTACACTAAATTCGTAGATGACGGACAATAACTTTATCTTTTCAACCATATTTACTATCGGTTTAAAAACTGCTGTCCAAAATTTTGATTCTTTAAAATATTCTTGAATCTCTTTTATATACGACAATGGCCAAAGTATTGAAGTTGCAAATATTACTGTTAAAGTCCATGCTCCCCACGACATTGGCGACTCAAGCCTAAATGCAGTAAATAATCTCCAAAAGTAAAGAGGATGTTTTAAATCCAAGATTAAAGCAACTAATCCTATCGCTATGGCAATAGGAGCTATTAGTGGTGCTATTTTTATTGCCGAAGGATATATTTGTTCTTTTCCTCTCAGATACGAAAATGCCGAAAAGAAAATCAGTCCTGCCGCCAAACCTCCTAAAAACAGATACAACGGTATATGCCAATGCCATACATGCAGCACCGGATCTATAAACGGTATATTTCTACCGCTGACAAATAGTTCTTCTTTCATTTTAATATTTTTTAATTAAAAAATTTATTTTAAAAAGGTTGTGTTATTCCAAAAAGTAAACTTGCGGTTTAGTTCCTGCTTCGGGAGCATTAACCTTGTATTTTCTTGTTTTCAACAATATAGAAACAGATGAGTTCATGTCATCTAAATCACCAAAGTGCAAACTGTGAGTAGGACAAACCGAAACACATGCAGTATCCATACCTTTTGCTACTCTGTGATCACAAAAAGTGCATTTGTCAACATATCCGTCGGGATGAAAATAACGAGCATCGTAAGGACAGGCTTCTATACAAGCTCCGCAACCTATACATTCGTTGTGTGTTACTTTTACAATACCACCTTCAATTACATGACTTGCTCCGGTAGGACAAGTTCTTACACACGGAGTGTTTTCACAATGATTACATCTTTCCGAGCGTAATTCCAATTCTAGTTGAGGATAAGTGCCGTTTACGTTTTCCACAATCCAATCGCGACAATATCCTATGGGAACATTGTTTTCAGTTTGGCATGCTACAACACAATCACCGCATCCTACACACTTTTTAATATCCATTGTCATTGCATATCTCATAACAGACCTCCTTTCTCAGGTTTTGTAGTATGAAATGTTACAAAATTTCCTCTCATTCCTGTTCCTCCCATTATCGGGTCAACCATTACATTAGTTATTAATTCGGTATCGCTTGTTCCTTTACCGTTTGCACGACTTAATCTTTTATCTTTATGCCCGAATCCGTGAACCATATATACAGAATCGTAGCGAATACGTTCGGTTACTCTTACCTTAACGGAAAATGAAGATACAATTCCATCTTGATTTTCGAGCCACACTTCTTGTCCTGTTTTTAAATCCCATATTTTAGCAACTTTCGGGTTTACCCATACCGAATTTTCAGCCATTAAATCGGTAAGATTCGGATTATTGGTTGTTCGGCTGAAAGTATGCATAGGTGCTCTTCCGTATATCAATCTGTAATATCCGTCTTCGGGTTCGGGATGTGCCGTATATTTCGGCATCGGGTCAAATTCTTCTTGCTCTAATGCTGTTGAGTAAAGTTCAATTTTTCCTGTATTTGTATAAAACTCAATATCATCGTCATCAGTAAAATACATATCGTCAAATTCGCGTTCAAGTTTTTTTACTCCGAGTTTTTTCATCTCTTCGAGTGATGAACCTACTTGCTTCAATTGCCAATCAATAACTTCGGTAATATCATCGTATTTAAAATAATCATCCAAACCTAATCTGTGTCCCAACTCTTTTGCAATCCACCAGTCGGGTTTTGAATTGTATTTAGGTTCGGCAGCCGGCATCCGTAAAGCAATTGTCGGAAATTTATGTTTCGATGTTCGCGGATAATCGTATCGCTCCAAATATGTACATTCGGGCAATACCACATCGGCATAGCCTGTTATTTCCATAGGCATTGTATCTATTACTACTAAAAGTTCAAGATGCTTAATAGCCTCTTGTGTGTTTTTAATATTCGGTAGTGTAAAAATAAGATTTGTTCCGTTTACTATCCAACCTTTAAAAGAGCAGTCGCGTGAAGCAGCCGGAATTGTAGCATCACAAATTCCCGAAGCCAAAGCCAAATCGGCAAGGTTATATTGTCCGGGAAAAGCATCACGCCAAGTTTTTTTTGGTTTAGGATATTCGGGATGAGGAAAATCGGGAAGGTGTATTCCGTCGGCAGTGTAAAATCCGCCTTTTCGTCCCCACGAGCCGAGCAAAGCATTTAATATGGCAATGGCACGCGAGCGTTGAGTGTCGTCACCATACCATGTTACATGCCTTCCGGGATGAATAATAACAGCAGGTGAAGCATTTGCCATCTCTTTTGCTGTTTTACGAATTACGGCAGGTTCTATTGTTGTGATACCGTATGCCCATTCGGGTGTGTAATTTTTTACATGTTCTTTTAAATCTTCAAATCCATATGCATATTTTTCTATATATTTTTTATCATACCAACCTTCGTAAATAATTACATGCATCCAAGCAAGAAGCAGTGCCATATCTGTGGCAGGTTTTATGGGCAGCCAATATTTTGATTTACTTGCTGCTGTTGAATATCTGGGGTCAACCGTAATAATTGTTGCTCCGCGTTCTATTGCCTGAGCCATTTCCTGCACTTGTCCGTTGTGCATATTTTCACCAATGTGAGAGCCGATTAATACCAAACAGTCGGTATTTTTTATGTCGGTAGGTTCGGGTGAACCTATGCCTTTACCGAATGTGGCAATAAAACCAACTTCGCGAGGTCCGCGACACTGAGCATATGAGGGTGCTGAAATATTTTTTGAGCCGTAAGCTTTTAGCATATGTCCTAAAAATTTACCTCCTGAGCCGTGAGTAAATAGTGCCATACACTCAGGACCATGCACATCTTTAATATTTTTCATTTTTTCGGCAATATAATTTAAAGCCTCATCCCACGATGCTTCCCTAAAAGTTTGATTGCCGTCTTTGTTGGTTACTCTGATAAGAGGGGTTTTAAGCCTGTCTTTGTCGTGATACATGCCGACTCCTCCTGTTCCGCGAGGGCAAAATCTACCGTTGCAGTGTGGGTCGTCTGTATTACCTACTATTTTTTTTATATCGCCGGAACCATCGGTGTAAACCCAACCTGCACATTTCCAAAAACATATTTCACAATATGTAGGAGTGCGAGTTGTTAAAAGTTTATTTATTTTATCGGTTCCGAAAATACTTTTTCCGGCGGCTTTTACAACTGAACCACCGAGCGTGGCTACCCCCAAGCCTAATGCCGAAATTTTAATAAAATCTCTTCTGGTTGTCTTCATGAAATTCTGTTTTTAACCATGTGTTTTGAGAAATAACATATCTAATTATGAACATATGTTCAATTTAACATAATTTTATTTTTAAAGCTATCAAATTATTTTTAGTATTGAAAAAAAACAACGAAAAAAAATCTTATTTGTATTTAGTCTTTATAGATACAAGTAATACTTTATGATAATTAACATTTTATAATGTATTGATGCTTAGGTTGTAACTAAGTAATTTATTTTTTAAAATATAATAGCTGCAATAAAAGAGCAATTATTTAATAGTAAAATATCAAATAACAATAAGGGTGTTACTTGAAATTGTTGGGTTAATATTATTCAATGATATTAATTAATATTTATCTTTGATTAATTTTTAATGAGAAATTGAAACAAAATAGTAAATACATGAAACGAATATTAGTTACCGGAGGAGCCGGTTTTGTGGGAGCACATCTTTGCGAACGATTGCTTAATGATGGAAATCAAATAATATGTCTTGATAATTTTTTTACCGGAGACAAACGCAATGTAATTCATTTAATGGACAATCACTATTTTGAGTTAGTTCGCCATGATGTAACGGTTCCGTATTATGCCGAAGTTGACGAAATATATAATTTGGCATGTCCTGCTTCACCGGTTCATTATCAATATAATCCCATAAAAACAACTAAAACATCGGTAATGGGAGCAATAAATATGCTTGGTTTGGCAAAACGGATAAGGGCAAGAGTTTTACAAGCATCAACCAGCGAAGTTTATGGTGACCCCGAAGTTCATCCTCAAACCGAAAGTTATTGGGGACATGTAAATCCAATAGGTATTCGTTCGTGTTATGATGAGGGTAAGCGTTGTGCTGAGACATTATTTATGGATTATCATAATCAAAATAAAGTAGATATTAAAATTGTAAGAATTTTTAATACTTACGGACCAAAAATGCATCCTAACGATGGAAGGGTTGTTTCTAATTTTATAATTCAGGCTTTGCAAAACAAAGATATTACTGTTTATGGCGATGGTAAACAAACACGTAGTTTTCAGTATGTTGATGATTTGGTTGAGGGAATGATTAGAATGATGAAAGTTGATGATTTTATAGGACCGGTAAATATCGGTAACCCTAATGAGTTTACAATTCTGGAATTAGCTGAGATGATTATTAAATTGACAAATTCAAAATCGAAAATTATTTTTATGCCGTTACCAAAAGATGATCCTATTCAAAGAAGGCCAGATATTTCGTTGGCTCAACAAAAACTAAATAATTGGGAACCAGAAATTAAACTTGAAGAAGGATTGAAAAAAACTATTGAATATTTTGATAATTTGTTAAAAAGTTAAATAAATGAATATAATAAAAACAAAAATAGAAGGACTATTAATAATAGAACCGCGAGTATTTAAAGACGATAGAGGTTATTTTTTTGAAAGTTATCAAGCTGAGCGATATAAACAAGCAGGTATTGATGCCGATTTTATTCAAGATAATGAAGCATTTTCATCGTATGGAGTGGTAAGAGGATTGCACTACCAATTAGCTCCTTATGGTCAGGCTAAACTTGTAAGAGTTATTAAAGGAAAAGTATTTGATGTAGCTGTTGATTTGCGAAAAAAATCTCCCACATTCGGACAATGGATTGGAATAGAATTATCAGAAGATAATAAAAAACAATTTTTTATTCCTCGCGGTTTTGCTCACGGATATTCGGTATTGTCGGAAACAGCAATTTTTGCATATAAATGCGATAATGAGTATAAACCCGAAAGCGAAGGAGGAATTAATGTTAATGATAATTTTTTAAATATAGACTGGCAAATACCGTTAGAGAAACAAATTATATCAGAAAAAGATAAAATATTGCCACTTTTTAATGAAGCAAAAATGAATTTTTAATATATTGTAATAAAGTTTTATTGGAATTGAATATGAAGAAAGCTGCTATTTTAGTAACCGGAGCAAACGGACAATTGGGAAGAGAATTACAATATTTGTCAAAAATCAATACCGATTATTCATTTGTTTTTACAGATGTTGATACTCTTGATATAACAAAATCGAGAGAGGCAGAAAAATTTGTCGAAAAAAATCCTGTTGATTTTATAATAAATTGTGCTGCATATACTGCCGTAGATAAAGCCGAAGAAGAGAGAGATGCTGCATTTTTGTTAAATACCGTAGCTGTTGATTATTTAGTAGATGCTGCAAAAAAAACAAATGCTTGTCTTATTCATATATCTACTGATTATGTTTTCGACGGAATGAAGAATACTCCTTACGATGAAGATGATCCTAATTTCCCCGGAACAATGTATGGAGACACAAAATATGAAGGTGAAAAATTAATTACATATTCTGACATTAATGCTTTGGTTATCAGAACTTCGTGGTTGTATTCCACATTTGGCAACAATTTTGTTAAAACAATGTTGCGTTTGGGTAATGAAAAAGATGAAATAAATGTAGTTATAGACCAAGTGGGCTCTCCAACTTATGCAAGAGACTTGGCAAAAACTATTCTGGAAATAATATCAAAATTAAAATTCAATAATGAAAAAACTTTTCAGGAAGTTTATCATTATACAAACGAAGGAATAGCTAGTTGGTATGATTTTGCATGTGAAATATTCAGACAAGAAAACATAAAATGTAAAGTTAATCCTGTTAGAAGTTCAATGTTTCCGACACCTGCAAAAAGACCCGCTTTTTCAGTTTTAAGTAAAGCAAAAATCCGAAAAGATTTTAATATTGATATTCCTCATTGGATTGATAGTTTGCGAGATATGTTGAAAGAGTTGAAAAAGTAAAATTGATAAATATTTGGGATAAACAAAGAAAATAATACTGATATAATAGACAATATAAGAGTGTTAGGCGGCATTGAGTTAAATTCCTCAAACTTAATAATATTTGTAATTATGAGGAATTTTCCTTTTTTTGCAGTATTAAATTTTAAACGATTATATGCGTAGAATTTTAAGAAAAACATTGCTTGACAAACTTTTTGTTCTAAAAGATAAAAACTTTATAAAGGTTGTAACAGGCGTCCGTCGTTCGGGAAAATCAACTTTACTTTTGCAATTTCAAGAATTGTTAAAAGGAAAAAATCCGAATGTTTCGATTATTTCCATAAATATGGACTTACCTGAATTTCGCTTTCTTGCTGAAAAAAATTGGAAAGAAATTTACGATTACATCAAAATACAATTACAAGAAAATGAAACTAATTATGTTTTTATTGATGAAGTCCAAAATATTCCCGAGTTTGAGAAATTACTTGAAGGTTTATATGTTACGCAAAATGTAGATTTGTATGTTACGGGCTCTAACGCTTATCTCCTATCAAGTGAATTAGCAACTCTGCTTACCGGGAGAGCCTATGAAATTAATGTTTTACCATTCTCGTTTGCCGAATACTTGGATTTTACAGATAAAAAAGCAACTCCTGACCGTGCTTTTGCTAATTATATGCGAATAGGAGGATTTCCTGAAGCCGTTGGATTTATAGAATCGGGAGAAAGTTATGCCTATGAATATTTAAAAACCGTTTTTCAAAACATATACGAGAATGATATCCGGAAAAGACACAAAATATATTATGAAACATCTTATAGAGAAGTCGTTAATTTTTTGATTGACAGTATCGGTTCACGAGTTTCGGCAAGAAATATTGCAAAAGTTCTTACGGCAAACGGGAAAAAGATTGACAATAAAACAGTATCAAAATACATTGATACGCTTGTGGAATCTTATCTTTTTTATAAGGTAAATCGATATGATATAAAAGGAAAACAACATTTAGTAACGCAAGAAAAATATTATCTTGTGGATTTGGGTTTGCGATATGCTCTACTTGGGAAAGAACTTACGGTAGATACGGGGCATTTGCTTGAAAATGTAATATTCCTTGAATTGCTTCGTCGTGATTATCAAATTTGGATAGGAAAAACAGATAATCTTGAAGTTGACTTCGTTGTAAGAAACAAAGCCGGTTACACACAATACATTCAAGTAGCATACACTGTAAAAGACCCGAAAACACTAGAACGGGAACTTGCTCCATTTAATAAAATCAAAGATTTTAACGAAAGATTTCTCATCACGATGGATTATGAAACAGGAAACCATAACGGAGTGAAACAGATAAATGCAATTGACTGGATATTAAGCAATAAAAATGATTGAGAAAGAACAAAATAACGACCGCCTAACAACAGTTATAAGTAATGTGGGCGAAAGTGATAAAATTAAAAATAATGAGTAAAAATAAACGACATAGCAATTTGGAAGAGAAGTGCAACAAAACCCGCACAGCTCATAGCCAAGGTCGTTAGCAACTATATTTATTGTATCTAAAAAAAAGAAGAAGAATAAAAATAAAACCAAATGAATAATTTTTTTTTGGTAAATAATTAGAGGATTCTGTCAAAGAAAACTTAAATTTAAAATAATAAACAGACTAAAATATAATTAAAATGGAAAATAACATTTTAACAGAGGTAAAAGAAAAAGCACAGAAGTGGCTTGACGGAAATTTTGATAAAAACACAAAAAAACAAGTGAAATATCTGTTAGAAAGCAATGAGGCTGAGTTGATAGATTCTTTTTACAAAGATTTGGAATTCGGCACAGGTGGGCTACGCGGAATAATGGGAGCAGGAACAAACCGAATGAATATTTACACAGTAGGTATGGCTACCCAAGGACTTTGTAACTATCTGTTAAAACAATTCCCCAATGAAGATATAAGCATGGCATTTGCTCATGACAGCCGTAATAACGGAAGGCTGTTTTGCGAAACCGCCGCACAAATTTGTATTGCCAACGGAATTAAAGTTTATCTTTTCGATTCATTGCGTCCTACTCCTGAATTATCATTTGCAATTCGTCATTTAGGATGTAAAAGCGGTGTTGTGGTTACTGCATCGCATAATCCAAAAGAGTATAACGGATATAAAGTATATTGGGAAGATGGTGCTCAAATAATTGCTCCGCATGATACTAACATTATAAACGAAGTAAAAAAAATAGAATCAATTGACGATGTAAAGTGGGAGGGGGATAAAAGTAAAATTATTTCTATCGGTAACGATATTGATAAAATTTACATTGAAAAAATTAAAGAATTGAGTCTTGCTCCCGATATTATTGAACGCCAAAAAAACATGAAGATTGTTTACACTCCGATACACGGCACCGGAGTAAAACTTGTGCCTACGGCTCTTAAAGCAGTTGGTTTTACCAATATTATACATGTTCCCGAACAAGATGTTTCCGACGGCAATTTTCCCACAGTAGCTTCTCCAAATCCCGAAGTGCCCGAAGCATTGAGTATGGCTGTTGCCAAAGCCGAACAAACCGATGCCGATATTGTAATGGCTACCGACCCCGATGCCGACAGAGTAGGAATTGCGGTAAAAAATAAAAATGGAAGATTTGTTCTGCTTAACGGAAATCAAACAGGAACATTTTTAATAAATTATCTGATTACCAAATGGAAAGAAAAAGGATTATTACACGGCAAAGAGTATATTGTTAAAACTATTGTTACAACAGAACTTATTGCAGAATTGGCAAAAGCCGAAAATATAGAGTATTACGATGTTTTGACAGGATTTAAATTCATTGCTGATATTATTAAAAAGAATGAAGGTGTTAAAAAATTCATTGGTGGAGGTGAGGAGAGTTACGGTTACCTTGCCGGAGAATTTGTAAGAGATAAAGATGCTGTTATGGCTTGCTCTTTAATAGCCGAAGCAACAGCTTGGGCAACCGACCAAAATAAGTCAATCTTTGATATCCTAACAGATATCTATTTAAAACACGGATTTTATCGTGAACGTCTTGTTAATCTTGTGAAAAAAGGAAAATCAGGAGCTGAAGAAATTCAAAATATGATGAATGATTTTAGAAGTAATCCGCCTGCTCAAATTAACAATTCGGTAGTGGTAAGAATCAAAGATTATCTTTCGCAAGAAGACAGAAATTTACAAACGGGAGAAAAGAAAAAAATAACTTTACCAGTGTCAAATGTATTACAATTTATTACGCAAGACGAAACAATAGTGTCGGTGCGTCCGTCGGGAACCGAACCGAAAATTAAATTTTATATAGGAACAAAAGCTACTTTGAGCAGTAAAGATGATTACGATAAAACAGAGAAACTGCTTGATAAAAAAATTGATGATATTTGTAAAGATTTGGGGATATAAAAGTTGAAAATTAAGTTATAATCAGATGAAAAATAAAAAGACCTAACAGGTTTTTAAAACCTGTTAGGTCTGTTAGTTATCTGATCATTAAAAATTAAATTATAAACAGATGAAATCATATAAAAAAGAACTTTGGTTTGATATTAAATCGCGACGTGAGTTTATAAATATTACTCCCGTTATTAACGAATGTTTACGCGAAAGCGGTATTAAAGAAGGTTTGTGTCTTGTAAATGCAATGCATATTACCGCCAGTGTATTTATTAACGATGATGAGTCCGGTTTGCATAATGATTTTGAAAAATGGCTCGAATGGCTTGCTCCCGAAAAACCGTATTCGCGATATGAACACAACGGATTTGAAGATAACGGCGATGCTCATTTAAAGCGGACAATAATGGGACGCGAAGTAGTAGTTGCCGTTACCGACGGTAAACTGGATTTTGGTCCGTGGGAGCAAATATTTTACGGCGAATTTGACGGTAAGCGTCGTAAAAGAGTGCTTTGTAAAATTATAGGTGAATAATAAATTTATAAGCAACTTAATAATATAAAGTTGTGTCTTGTATTAAAATAGCAAGATAACAATGAAAATAAATACTGCTACAACATTAGTTTTACTTTTATTATTAACAACCGGATGCGGAACTTCATATATTCCTTCGTCGGTAAATTCTCCAATGTTCAGCAATAAAGGAGAATTTCAAGGAGCAATACATATGTGAATTCAAGGGTATAATCCGCAATTTGCTTACGCCGCAACAAATCACTTTGGTGTAATATTTAATAGTAATTTTTATATCGACCAATCTACATCTTCAATAAAAGATATTAAATACAAATCGGGAGAGTTGGGAGTTGGGTTTCATAATAAAATTAGTGACAAATATATACTTGAAATTTTTGGAGGATACGGGTTAGGAAATGTAAAAAATTCGTATGCTTTTAAGCCTTATGTTTTAGAACCTGTAGAACTATTTTCGCAAAGGGTTTTCTTTCAACCGTCAATAGGTTTTTCAAGAGAAAATACTGTTTTTAGTTTTACTCTTCGTTATGTAGCCAATAATATTTCTGCAAAAGACAACCTGTCTTATACATCAACTTTTATTGAACCTGTAATTACAGGTAGAGTAGGCTTTCGAAATTTAATGCTGATAGCACAATTCGGATACTCTTTTCGATTGTTTGAGTCATATTTAAATTTTAGTACAGGATACGAACCATTAATATTATCATTGGGAATGCATTTCTCTATTAATCGACACCCGTAAATAAACTACGCAACCTTTTTAGTTTTTTTTGTATCTTATTGATAATTAACACACAAAACTTTATAACCATGAAAACAATTATTAAGATTATTGCTATTGCAATATTTTTTTTAACAACAGGATGTGCTATAACGTATGTGCCAAATACAGTTAATACACCTATGTTTAGTAACAAGGGAGAAATTCAAGCATCAGCATATGTTGGTTCTTCAGGATTCGACCCTCAACTTGCTTATGCTGTTTCCGACCATATAGGAATTATGGCAAACGGTAGTTTTGCAAATCATAAAAGTGATTCTACAACCGATTATGAAAAACATAAATTCGGAGAAATAGGCATAGGCTATTACACTAAAAACGGTAATAATATGACTATTGAATTTTTTGGCGGATTTGGATTGGGTGAGATAAAAAGTCGTAGCGATGCTTGGCTGTTTACAGACGAATCAGATATAAAATCAAATAGATTTTTTCTTCAACCGGCAGTTGGTGTGTCTAATACCAACGGTATGTTTAGTTTTACTCCGCGATTTGTTGTTTATAATGCAACCAGAAATAATATAACTTATTCTCGCTCATTTATTGAGCCGACTATTACAGGTAGAGTAGGATTTAATAATATTATGTTTACAGGTCAATTGGGATACTCATTTTCGCTTTTTTCAACATCTCCTACCAAAGATGATTATTTATTGGATTATAATCCTTTAATTATTTCAATAGGAATCCACCTTGCTCTGAACAGACATCCTGAATAATAAATTTTTGTAATTAACAGAAAATTAAAGAGTTGTTTATAGATAATCTCTAGTATTTAGTATTTTTTTGTGGAAAATATAAAAAATGAGATGATTAAATATTCTTTGCCGTTAGAATGCTAATATTTTTATTTTTTATTTTAAATATTAAAACATTTATTGTATAATTGAAAAACATTTTTCGAAAATCATCATGGTTTAATAGTTTTCGTTATTGAATGAACGAACTTTACGAAAAATTCCGAATATAAATTAATAAACTAAAAACCACAAAAATGAGAAAAAACCACAAAATTAAAAGAGAATCAATTTATGTTTCTATTAAAAAATTGAAACAAAATTTAGTAAAAAAAATGTTAGTTACATTATTGTTGTTAACGGCAAGTGTCTTTATTACTCAAGCACAATACACCCTAACAGATAATGATGTAGAAGTAACAAACGGAATAATAACAAAATGTACTTATGATTTTTCCGTTAAGAATATTATTATTCCTGATACATTAGATGGTCAAGCCGTTAAAGGTATTGATAATGATAATGCATTTACTCCTAAAATATTTGCAAAACGTAATATAGAGAATGTAATATTACCTTCCGGTTTAAAAACAATAGGAGAAAATGCTTTTTATAGTAATAATTTAGATTCTGTTATTTTACCTGATAGTATTGTAAAAATCGGAGCGAGAGCATTTAGTGGCAATAGTTTTGATTTTGATACGATTGTTTTACCAAACAGTTTGAAATATATTGGAGAATATGCATTTAGTATGAACGGAATAGATAGTATAACATTACCTACACCACCTGATGCAGGATTTGAATGTTGGATAGATAGTGATGAAAAAACCTATCCTGCTGATACTACAATTAAATATGTATCTTCATTATCTTACAGAGCAAAAATTGTATATATACTAACTGATGATGATGTAGTTGTTGATAGTAATGGTGTTCTTACGGAATGTACTTATGATTTTGAAAATGGCTATCACGATATAATAATACCCGATACATTAGACGGTTATGCGGTATTAAGTATTAAATCAAGTTTTAATGGAGTATTTGCCGAAAAAAAAATAGAATCATTGGTATTGCCTTCGGTAATAAAAAAAATAGGGAATTATGCTTTTAAGTACAATTCTATAAAAAGTTTAACACTACCTGCCGGAGTAAAATCAATCGGTGATTATGCATTTTACGACAACGATCTTGATAATATAGATTTACCGAATAGTGTAACTTACATCGGCAGTTTTGGTTTTGGATGGAATCACATTGACAGTATAACATTACCCTTGCCACCAAATAACGAATATGAATACTGGTTAACCGGTGATGGTAAACTTATTAAAGCGGGAACTACAATAAAAATGAATATGTATATTTCTTATTCGGCAAAAATAATACATACTCTTACCGACGAAGAGGTATATGTAAATAATGGTTATATAGATTCTTGTTTTTATGATTTTAGTGTTAAATATATAATAATACCCGACACATTAGACGGTGAAAAAATTATTGGTATAGCTGACGGTGAAAAAATTAATTATAATAAGGTTACAGGTATTTTTGCCAAAAAAGGAATTAAAGAGATTCAGCTACCTTCAAATCTTCAACATATTGGTGATTATGCATTTTATGATAATGAAATTGATAGTATTGTTGTCCCTGAAAATTTAAATTATATCGGATCGAATGCATTTACTATAAATAGTGATTTTGCAGGAATTATATTGCCAAGTCCCACAAAAGAAGGAGCCGTTTTTGATAATTGGAAAGATAATTATGATAATATATACGAAGCAGGTGATACAGTAAAAAGTTTTTATAATAGATCATATACAGCACAATTTTCATTAAATCCCGGAACATCTGTAATTTCATTATCCGGAGATTTATCTTTTGGCAGTATTGATAATAATACTACTGCTACAAAAATACTTACCATAAGTAATGAAGGTAATGCATCATTTACAGTAACAAGTATTGACTTACCCGATGGTTATACAGCAAATTGGACAAGCGGAGATATTGCCGCAGATGCAAATAAAGAAGTTGAAATTACGTTTGCTCCTACCGAAGCAAAAGATTATAACGGTATAATAAAAGTGAACTCTAATGCAACATTCGGATTAGATTCTATTAATGTAAGCGGAACAGGAGTATCGGCACCTGTTATATCATTAACCGGTGATTTGACATTTGGCAATACTGTGGTAAATACAACTGTTAATAAAACTTTAACAATAGGTAATACGGGAGATGCAGCTCTTACAATAACAAGTATTGACTTACCTGATGGTTATACAGCAAATTGGACAAGTGGAGAAATTGCTGTCGGTGCAAATAAAGAAGTTGAAATTACATTTACTCCTACCGAAGTAAAAGATTATAACGGTGTAATAACAGTTAATTCTAATGCTAATTCAGGTGAAAATACTATTTCAGTAAGTGGCAAAGGAATTGCAGCTGTTATTTCTTTGAGTGGAGACCTCGCTTTTGGAAATGTAAAAATAGATTCTACTCCTGAAAGAATTTTAACAATAGACAATACGGGAGATGCAATTCTTACAATAACAAGTGTTGACTTGCCCGATGGTTATACGGCAAATTGGACAAGCGGAGAAATTGCTGCCGGTACAAATAAAGAAGTTGAAATTACATTTGCTCCTACCGAAGTAAAAGATTATAACGGTGTAATAACAGTTAATTCTAATGCTAATTCAGGTGAAAATACTATTTCAGTAAGCGGTAGCGGAGTGATAACAGATGAAATTATTGAACTTTCAAATACAAAAATAATTGCTTATCCGAATCCTGTAAATAACATTCTTTATATTGAAGTTGAAGGAAAACAAGAGATGGAAATATTAAATGTTTCAGGTAAAGTAATCACAAAAAAAGCTATAGAAAATACTGTTACTTTTGATATGTCTTCTTATCAAAAAGGAATTTATATTCTTAAATTAAAAAACAATAGTGGCGAAAGTTCTTTTATGAAAATAATTAAACAATAATATTTTGTAAAAGAATGAAACATCCATGATATGTTTTTTTATACATTCGAAAATGATTATAGCAAAATTGCGAAATTGAAAGTGTAAATTAACAAATAGGGTGTTCCATATGGCAATTGAAAATTAAATTATAAACAGATGAAATAAGCATGATAAAAATAATTATTAACACACATGACAATGATTATTTTTTATCATGCGGTTCCATCTGGCAACTAAAAAGTAAAAATTAATCAGATGAAATAGAATATCTTATTTTTACTGATAAATTAAAAACATCCGAAGTGATATTTTACTTCGGATGTTTTATTTTACACAATTTATAGATTTTATTGCAATCCCGTCCTAAATAAAATTAACTAAAAGTTAAAAGTATTGATTTTACCGGAAAATATCTTCAAAAATTTTAAAAATTAAACCCGACTTATGCAGTAGGAGTTGTGAAATAGTGAACTTACGGCATTTAGTAAGGGTTAACCCCGATTTAGAAATACATCATTTTGGTTATTGTCCAAAATAGA